>ENA-OUQM01000083-OUQM01000083.1-human-gut-metagenome-genome-assembly--contig:-NODE-83-length-67213-cov-7.269707_pt1 | contig 67213 bp, 63 predicted proteins | sample MGYA00237949_ERZ548830 | MGnify/ENA primary metagenome ERZ548830 (study PRJEB26490, sample SAMN05194706) | human gut metagenome | biome: terrestrial biome; feature: human-associated habitat; material...
CTTTTAATTATAAGATTTTCTTCTGAATCCCTCGTAAATCCGTAATAATCCTTGATAAATCGGCATCGCCGTGATATACTTAAATTGTATAATTATAGCTATCGGAAACCGCCTGAAAGTGAGGACATTTTAATGGAACCGACCATCGAACGCTGGTACTCAATGAAAGAAATTTGCGAATACCTCGGCGTCAGCCGTGATACGGTACTCGCCTGGATAGAGAAAAGAAATATGCCCGCTGCGAAAATAGGCCGTCTTTGGAAATTCAAGGTCAGCGAAGTGGACGCCTGGATGAAGTCCGGCGTGGCGGCGGATAAGTAATCTGGATTGGGTGATAAGCTATGGGCTTTATAGATTCGTATAAGCATCTCGAAAAGCTGTGTGGCGATATGCTGCAAACTCAGCACGGTGTCTCCGCTTATATAGCTGAGATGGAAAGTACCCCAAATGGTTCATATCGGGTGCAAGGCTGGGTCGAAGATCTCAAGTGCCTTAAGCATTACCGCTGGGTCAGAAACCAAATTGTACACGACCCGAATAGTAGCGAAGAAAATATGTGCGACCTCAGCGACGCACAATGGATTGACAGTTTTTATGATAGGATTATGAAGCAAGGTGATCCTCTTGCTATGTATCAAAAGGCGACAAAACCTCGGCCTGTCGCAAAGCCAAAACCGCTCCGCCAATCGCCACAGGCACAATATACATATTCCGCACGGCCGGTTTACTCAAAAAAGGAAGCGAAGAAAGCCACTGGATGGGTTGTTTTATTGATTATTACAGTGCTTGTTGGACTGTTTTTTGTGCTTAAATACCTTGTATATTAATCAGGAGATGCACGATGGCGCCGGAGAATAAATTGGGGCTGACAAGCTCCGCCGATCTTGCCCGTGAAGAAGAACGCATCAGCAAGAAAAAGGCGGTAGAACTGTTTGAAAGCGGCGTACTTGACACCCTACCGGCGGGTAAATTCTCGACTTTGCAGGCGATTCACAAATATCTGTTTGAAGATATTTATGACTTCGCCGGTAAGCTGCGCACAGTGAATCTGGCGAAGGGTAATTTCCGCTTTGCACCGCTGATGTATCTGGAAGAGGCGCTGGCCAACATCGGCAAGATGCCACAGTCCACTTTTGACGAGATCATCGAAAAATATGTGGAAATGAATATTGCCCACCCCTTCCGGGAGGGCAATGGGCGCAGCACCCGCATCTGGCTTGACCATATTCTGAAAACCGAAATCGGCAAAGTCGTGGACTGGAGCAAAGTGGATAAAGAGGATTATCTCCTTGCAATGGAGCGCAGCCCCATCAAGGATGTGGAGATCAAGGTGCTGCTGAAGGCGGCACTGTCCGGCGAGATAAACAGCCGGGAAGTCTATTTGAGTGGCATCGACCAGAGCTACTATTACGAGAGCCTTTCGGCTTTCCGGGCGGGAGATTTGTAAAGCCTAAAGTATCAGTTTTGGGCTTCCAAAGTATCAAATTGATACTTTGGAAGCCCAAAGTGCCAACACGGCGGTTCCAAAGTGCCAAATTGGCACTTTGGAATGCTTGTTGACGGAACGAGCCTATTGGATCTAATTGTTCCCGATTGCCAAGCAGCAAGAACTGATTTGAAATGTGGGAGAATTCAGTTATGGAGCTTATAAATAATACAACAAAGACTCTTAAAGACGATTTGTCTGTAGAGATCAAGCAAGGCAGCAAAGTGTCCATTGCGGCGGCTTGCTTCTCTATCTATGCCTTTCAGGAGCTGAAAGAGCAACTTTCGCAGATTGAGCAACTCCGCTTTATTTTTACCTCTCCGACTTTCGTAACCGAAAAGGCCAAAAAGGAACGGCGTGAGTTCTACATTCCTCGCATGACCCGTGAAAGAAGCCTTTACGGAACAGAGTTTGAAATCAAGCTCAGGAATGAGCTGACCCAAAAAGCCATTGCACGAGAGTGTGCAGAGTGGATCAGGCAGAAAGTCACTTTCAAGTCAAATGTCAGCGATAAATCCATTCAGGGACAAATCGTAGTTGACGGTGTCGGCTATACACCTATCAATAACTTCACTACGGTTGAGCTTGGCTGCGAGAAAGGCAATGTAATCAGCACAACAATCGTGAAAGATGAGTCCCTCGCCCGCACTTTGCTTGCCGATTTCAATGAGATATGGAATGACAGCAAGGTGCTTCAAGTCGTTACTGATGAAGTAATTGACAGCATTACCGCCGCATATAACGAAAACTCTCCCGATTTTATCTACTTTGTGACGCTCTATAACATCTTCAATGAGTTTTTGGAAGATGTGTCCGAAGATGTTTTGCCCAACGAAGCGACCGGTTTTAAGGAAAGCAAGATTTGGGGGATGCTCTATAACTTCCAGCGAGATGCCGCTCTTGCTATCATAAACAAACTTGAGAAGTTCAACGGCTGCATCCTTGCGGATAGCGTCGGTCTTGGTAAAACCTTTACCGCCCTTGCCGTTATTAAATACTACGAAAACCGCAACAAGTCCGTTCTTGTGCTCTGCCCCAAGAAGCTGACAAACAACTGGAATACTTATAAAGATAACTATGTCAATAACCCCATTGCTGCCGACCGGCTTCGGTACGATGTGCTTTATCATACCGACTTAAACCGCACCCACGGCACATCCAACGGGCTTGACCTTGGCAGACTGAATTGGGGCAATTATGACCTTGTGGTAATTGATGAGTCCCACAACTTCCGTAATGGCGGCAAATTAGTTGAGAACCCGGACGAGGACGCCAAGGATAACCGCTATGTTACCTTGATGAAGAAGGTCATCAGAGCCGGAGTAAAGACAAAGGTGCTGATGCTTTCTGCAACGCCAGTTAATAACCGCTTCAACGATCTGAAAAATCAGCTTGCTCTTGCGTATGAAGGGCATACGGATTACATAGACGAAAAGCTCAACACTACCCGTTCCATCGACGAAATTTTCAGGAACGCACAGCGGGCGTTTAACACTTGGAGCAAGTGGAAACCGTGCGACCGCACGACTGAAAACCTTCTCAAAATGCTGGACTTTGATTTCTTTGAAGTGCTGGATAGTGTGACCATTGCCCGCTCAAGAAAGCATATTCAGAAGTATTACGATATGGCGGACATCGGCACCTTCCCGACAAGGCTAAAACCGATCTCGCTTCGTCCACATCTTACTGACCTGAAGGAAGCCATCAGCTACAACGAGATTTTTGAGCAGCTTATGCTCCTGACACTGACGATCTATACGCCGACGCACTACATTCTGCCAAGTAAGATGGAGAAGTATGCTGAGCTGTACGGAGATAACAAGGTCAATGTCGGCTTTACGCAGGCGAACCGTGAGCAGGGTATCCGTCGCCTGACCGCCATCAACCTGATGAAGCGTATGGAAAGCTCCGTCTATTCTTTCAATCTGACGCTGACACGCATCAAGGATTTGATCAACAGCACGATAGAAACGATTGATCGCTTTGATAAACACTCCGGTACGACCCTCGATCTGACGGATATTTCCGATATGGACGAGTTTGATGCCGAGGATCAGAACTCGGACGAGCTGTTCTCTTTCGGCAGGAAAGTTAAAATTGACCTTGCCGATATGGACTATGTGTCGTGGCGGGACAGCCTGAAAAAGGACGCCGAGGTGCTTGAACTGCTGACCTTGCTGGTCGGAGATATTACACCGGAGCACGACTCAAAGCTGCAAGAGCTTTTCCGGGTGATTGATAACAAAATCACGCATCCCATCAATGAGGGCAATAAAAAGCTAATCATCTTCACCGCCTTTACGGATACCGCCGGTTATCTCTATGATAATGTCAGCCGCTATGTAAAGGATAAGTATGGTCTGAACACCGCAATGGTATCCGGCACTGTTGAGGGGCGGACGACTTGCCCCAAGCTCCGTGCCGACCTGAACACGGTGCTGACCTGCTTCTCGCCTATCTCGAAGGACAAGGAACTGCTGATGCCGGGGGATAAGACGGAAATTGATGTGCTGATCGCCACCGACTGTATTTCCGAAGGTCAGAACTTGCAGGACTGCGACTACCTCATCAACTACGACATTCACTGGAACCCCGTCCGCATCATTCAGCGATTCGGGCGTATCGACCGTATCGGAAGCCGCAATAAGGTCATTCAGCTTGTGAACTTCTGGCCTGATGTAACCCTTGACGATTACATCAATCTGAAAGCCAAAGTTGAAACCCGTATGAAAATTGTGGATATGACCGCTACGGGCGATGATAATCTGCTCAGTGACGAGGAAAAGACAGACCTTGAGTACCGAAAGGCGCAGCTCAAGCGCTTGCAGGATGAGGTCGTAGACATTGAGGATATGACGACGGGAATCTCCATTATGGACTTGGGGTTAAACGAGTTCCGGCTCGATCTGCTTGACTATATCAAGCACCACCCTGACATAGACAAAACTCCCTTCGGCTTGCACTCGGTTGTTCCTGCAAGTGAGGATACGCCTGCCGGTGTGATCTATGTCCTAAAAAATCGTTCCAACAGCGTGAACATCGATAATCAGAACCGGCTGCACCCCTTCTATATGGTGTATATCGGCAATGACGGAGAGGTCATCTGCGACCACCTTTCTCCGAAGCAGATGCTTGATAAAATGCGCTTCCTCTGCAAAGGAAAGACAGAGCCGATTCCCGAAGCCTACAAGCCGTTTAACAAAGAAACCCGTGACGGCAAGGATATGTCCAGATTTTCCAAACTGCTGGGCGATGCCATTGCTTCCATCATTGAGGTGAAGGACGAGAGCGATATTGACAGCTTCTTGGGCGGCGGTCAGGTCAGCTTTCTGTCAAACGAAATCAAAGGACTGGACGACTTTGAGCTGATATGCTTCTTAGTCGTGCGATGAGGTGAGAGTATGCTCGGACTTCCAAAGTCAACTGAAATGAGCAAGCAGCTTCCGAAGAAGGCTGTCTATGCGAAGTTCCAAATGAACACGGCGGCAAAGGAGAAAATCGACGCCGATATATCGAGGATCACCATTGTCAACGAGATCACACCGGCAAAAATCAACATTCCCGCCGGAGAGAAAGTCAGGAGTTTCTTTGTCCTGCTTGTGGCGCTGAAGAAGAAAGACTTTGATGAAAGAACCGTTGCCACGCTGTCAAAGCTCATTCCGCAGAACATCCTGTTTGTGCTTGAATTTGAGGGGCAAAGCAAGCTGGCGATCTACCATACCAAGTTGATGCAGACGGATTGGAAGCCCACCGAAAGCTGTACCATTGAACTGCGGGGCTTGAATCTCGATAAAGTATGGGAAAACATCGTGGTGGACATCGGCGGTGTGAGCATCGCAGACGGCAATACCCTTGATGAGCAGATCGCAGCCGATGAGCGCCGACAGAAAATTGAGAAAGAGATCGCCAAGCTGGAAAAGCAGGCACGAGCTGAAAAACAGCCGAAGAAAAAGTTTGAGCTTGTGCAGCAGATTAAGATGCTGGAAAGGAGGATCAACTGAGATGGAAAAACTTGTTGATTTACTTAAGATTATAGCTGAAAAATACCTTGTCCAGACCGTGGCTTCCGTTGCCCTTGCAATCCTTGGTGTGGCTTTTCTTCCGAACCTTTTGGATATGACCGATAAGGTTGGGAAAACACTGTATGGTGTGTTGATTTTCTGCTTGGGGTTTCTATTGATCCAGGGCGCAAAACAGATCTATACTATCGCCAAAAATAAGGCGGCAGAAAAGAATAAAAAGCGTCTCTCTGATGAGCTGAGGAAAAGAGAAGCCGATGAAAATGAAGCGGAAGCAATAGAACAGTTATGGGACTATGTTGATTCGCTGAAACTACAGGATAGGTACTACCTTTCAGAATTTCTAAAGACCGATAATCAGCCGATAGAGGTTATGGGCGAGGCGTTTGGCCTCGGATTACTTGCAAACCGTAATATTGTGGCTTGCACGGATAAAAAACAAAAATGTGCTCCGGCACCAAACCGGAAAGTTGAGTTTGAAGGACATCTTGTTTTCCCACCGCCGGATGTGCCATATATGTCCTATCCTGCTCCAACCAAGCTATACCGCCTAAAAGATGATTTCTTCGAACTGCTAAAACACTCATATGAGAAATATGGAAAAATCTCACATTTCGATACGGAGGAACAAGAGAATGGATAAACTGAGAATGCAGACAGCAAACAAGGCGGATGAAAATTTTAGAAAGCTGGCGGCGATGTTTCCCAACGCCGTGACGGAAACAATTACTGGATACGATGCAAACGGCAAGGCCATTGTAGATCGAGCCATTGACAAAGATGTGCTGATGCAGGAAATCTCTTGCACTGTGGTGGACGGCAATGAGGAGCGCTATCAGTTCACTTGGCCGGACAAGAAGAAGTCCGTTCTTCTTGCCAATGCCCCGATCAATAAGACGCTGCGCCCTGTTCGTGAAGATGAATCAGCACCCACCGGGGCAGATAGTGAAGGGAAACCCTATTGCAGCAGCGGTAGTGTAAACTTTGACACCACCGAAAACCTTTATATCGAGGGCGACAACCTCGAAGTGTTGAAGTTGTTGCAGGAAACATATCTCGGAAAAATCAAGATGATTTACATTGATCCTCCGTACAACACCGGCAACGACTTTGTGTATGAGGATGACTTTGCTCAGAGTACGGATGAATACCTTGCTAACAGTGGGCAGTTTGATGAAAACGGTAACCGTATGGTGCAGAACACCGAAAGCAACGGGCGTTTCCATACCGATTGGCTGAATATGATTTATCCGAGATTGAAATTGGCAAAGGATTTGCTGGCTGATGACGGTGTCATTTTTATCAGTATTGATGATAACGAGTGCGAAAACTTAAAGAAATGCTGTGATGAAATATTTGGAAGCGAAAATTACATCAACATAATTTCGTTGAAGACAAAAGCGAGCGCCGGTGCCAGCGGTGGCGGTGAAGACAAGCGTTTGAAAAAGAACACCGAAAGCGTGTTGATTTACTGTAAAAACAGGCTTTTACTCAACATGGAAAAACCAGTTGAATATGTTCCTATCAGTCAATTCGTTCAAGAACACAAGGAAAATAAGGTTGGCTTTTATTACACTCGTATTCTTGAAGATTTTGGAACAAGAACATTGATTGAAACCCTCGGAGACATGAAAGTCTATGAGCATACCGATTTCAAATTTTCTACCGTTAGCGAAAAAATGAAGACTGAACATCTTACTCTTGATGAGGTTTATGCTAAGTATTACGACCGTATTTTTATGGTTACAAATGCGCAAACTTCTTTACTTACAAAAGTAAACAATGTAACACCGAGAGAAAAAATGTTGGTTTCCTACGAATATGTACCCAAAACTGGCAAGGATAAAAACAAGCTCATTTCCAAATACATCTGGAATAAAACATTGATTGTATGGTTTGCCGACAGTGCAATCAAAAACAAAGATGGTGTATTCAAAGGTGAGTCGATTGGTACGTTATGGGACGACATTTCTTGGGGGCGCTTGGATTTGCAAGGCGATGTTCCGTTTAAGAACGGCAAAAAACCTCTTAAACTTCTCGATAGAATGTTACGAATGGCGGCAGATGAAGACGATATTGTCCTTGATTTCTTCTCTGGTTCCGCAACTACCGCCGAAGCTGTTATGCAACTGAATGCTGAAGATGGCGGACACCGCAAGTTTATTATGGTTCAGCTGCCCGAAGTGACCGATGAAAAGAGCGAAGCCTATAAAGCGGGCTACAAGAACATCTGCGAAATCGGCAAGGAACGCATCCGTCGTGCCGGTAAGAAAATCAAAGAGGATAGCCCTTTGACAACGCAAGACCTTGATATCGGTTTCCGTGTTCTGAAGTGTGATACCTCCAATATGAAAGAGGTCTATTACAATCCTGCGGAGTATGAAGCCAGTCTATTCTCCCGCCTTGAGGATAACATCAAAGAGGACAGAACGCCGGAGGATCTGCTGTTCCAAGTGATGCTGGATTTGGGCGTGCTGCTCTCCAGCAAAATCGAGGAAACCACCATTGCCGGCAAGAAGGTATTCAATGTGGAGGACAACTATCTGATCGCCTGCTTCGACAGCGATGTAACCGAGGAAACCATCACAGCCATTGCCAAGCAGAAGCCCTACTACTTCGTAATGCGTGACAGCTCTATGGCAAGCGACAGCGTGGCAACCAACTTTGATCAGATCTTCGCCACCTACAGCCCGGACACAGTAAGGAAGGTGCTATAAAATGACGACAGAGAATTTTGGAATATGTATAACTGCGCTGATTTCGACAATTTCGCTGCTAATATCACTTGCTAATTACCGAAAGGACAAGCCAAAACTAAAGATAAAAATTGCAGATAGAAAATTGGACTGTTTTTTTGGAAAGACAATCCACGAAATGCATCCGTCCTTTTCGGCGTGTATTTGTGGAGCGCATATTAATATTATTAACAATTCTCCTGTTGCTATTACTATCAGCAGTGCATCAATAATAATTGGGAAGGAAAGGATGCAGTTAATTGACAACAGAAATTCCTATTGGGATAATATTGATTTTTTCTTTGAAGACGACAATGGAGAAATGACAACAGACGGTTCCGGAATTAATTATAATGAATGCGGATTAAGATTGCCATGCAAGGTAAATGCATACGATACGTTAACTGCCACGGCATTGTTTCACGATTTCCCTGCGAAGATAAAGAAAAGATGTAAGGGAATGATTGTCCTAAATACAGCTATTGGCAATGTTAAAAAGAAAATCACGATGATTGAATATAATAAAGACCGTGAGGAATTTGAATACCAAGATTACCTTTGTTATTGCCGAAGCTTGGAGGAAATCAATTAATGAAATTTAATTTCAAAATACAACAATACCAAACCGATGCGGTGGATGCCGTTGTGCGTATCTTTCAAGGGCAGGGCTTTCACGATAAGATCAGCTATATCCGTGACCGGGGCAAGGTCAAAGCGGAGCCGTATCAGATGACCCTTGGTATGTCCGATGAGGAACTTGAAGTCATTGACCCGCTGAACGATACCGGCTACAAGAATGAAGCGGTAGAGCTTTCCGACGAGCAGCTTCTGCACAACATTCAGACCTTGCAGAGTCAGAACAATATTAAGCTCTCTGCTTCCCTTGTCAAAGACTTGGGGCGTTGCAGCCTTGATATTGAAATGGAAACCGGCACGGGCAAAACCTATGTCTATATCAAGACGATGTTCGAGCTGAACAAGAAGTACGGCTGGAGCAAGTTTATTGTGGTCGTTCCTTCTATTGCGATCCGTGAGGGCGTGAAGAAGTCCTTTGAAATCACCGCAGACCACTTTATGGAGCACTACGGCAAGAAAGCTCGCTTCTTCATCTACAACAGCTCCAACCTGAACCAGTTGGATAACTTTTCGAGCAGCTCCGGCATCAATGTGATGATTATCAACACGCAGGCGTTTGCCTCCTCGCTGAAAGAGGACGGTAAGAGCAAAGAAGCCCGTATCATCTACTCCAAACGGGATGAATTTGGCTCCCGCCGCCCAATCGATGTTATCAAGGCAAACCGCCCGATTATCATTTTGGACGAACCGCAGAAGATGGGCGGCGATGTGACGCAGAAGGCGCTGAAAAATTTCAATCCTCTGTTCTCCCTCAACTACTCAGCTACCCACGCCAAGCATCACAACCTCGTCTATGTGCTGGATGCGCTGGACGCCTTCAACAAGCGGTTGGTCAAGAAAATCGAGGTCAAGGGCTTTGAGGTCAAGAACTTCCGTGGTACGGACAGCTACCTCTACCTTGAACAGATCATTCTTTCCAGCAAGAAGCCGCCGATGGCAAAAATTGAGCTGGAGATCGGCTATAACAAGTCTATCAACCGGGAAACCCGTATTCTCAGCGTTGGTGATAACCTTTACTTCGTTTCGCAGGAAATGGAGCAGTACAAGGGCTACACCATCTCCGAAATTGACCCGCTGCGTGGCACTGTGACCTTTACCAACGGCGAAGTCATCAAAGCCGGTGATGTGGTGGGCGATGTGTCCGAAAAGGATATGCGCCGCATTCAAATCAGAGAAACCATCCTCTCCCACTTTGAGAAAGAGGAAAAGCTCTTCAATATGGGCATCAAGTGTCTGTCCCTGTTCTTCATCGACGAAGTGGCAAAGTACCGCCAGTATGATGAAAACGGCGACGAGGTGCTTGGCGAATATGGCGTGATGTTTGAGCAGGAGTATCTTGCCATTCTGAACGAGTACATTACGATGTTTGACACGCCGTATCAGAAGTATCTCAAATCCACTTGCAGCGATGTAAGCCGGGTACATAAGGGCTATTTCAGCATCGACAAGAAAACCGGTCGCAGCGTGGACAGCAAGGCTAATAAAGAGGGTTTTGATGAAAAAGATGTTTCAGCCTATGACCTGATCTTGAAAAACAAGGAACGGCTGCTGTCCTTTGACGAGCCGACACGGTTCATATTCTCCCACTCCGCACTGCGTGAGGGCTGGGACAATCCGAATGTGTTCCAAATCTGCACTCTGAAGCACTCTGACAGCAACACGGCGAAGCGGCAGGAAGTCGGTCGTGGTCTGCGTCTTTGCGTCAATCAGGACGGCAACCGTATGGATGTGCAGAGCTGCGGCGACAGCGTTCACGAGATCAACACGCTGACGGTAGTCGCCAGTGAAAGCTACAAAACCTTCGTAACAGACTTGCAGTCGGATATTAAGACCGTGCTTTATGACAGACCCACGGTTGCTACAAGCGAATACTTCAAGGGCAAATATGTCAAGGTGGACGATGTACCGACGCTTATCGACGATGAGAAAGCCAATGCCATTGAGTTCTACCTCATTCAGAACGGCTATGTGGATATGAAGCGCAAGGTGACGGACAAGTACCGTCAGGATGTTAAGAACGGAACCGTTGCGGAGCTGCCGGAGGAACTCAAGCCGATGACAGACGGCATCCACACGCTCATTCAGGCAGTCTATGATGACAGCGTTCTCAAGGATATGTTCTCTGACGGTCACGAAACCAAGGTTAAGGATAACCCGCTTAACGAGAACTTTGCCAAGAAAGAGTTTCAGGCGTTGTGGCGTGAGATCAACCATAAGTACGCCTACACCGTTGATTTTGACAGCGCCGAGCTGATCCGCAACGCCATTGCTCACATTGATGAAAAGCTCTTTGTTTCCGAGCTGCAATACACGACAACCATCGGGCGGCAGAAAACGGAGATGAATGAGTACGAGATCGAGCGTGGAGCATCCTTCACCGGCGAAAAGACCCGGACGCAGACACTCAAACACGCCGAAACCAGTCAGATCAAGTATGACCTCATCGGAAAAATCGCAGAGGGTACTGTTCTGACACGGCGCACGGTTTCTGCGATCCTGCAAGGCATCCGTGTGGATAAGCTCTATATGTTCAAGAACAACCCGGAGGAGTTCATCACAAAGGTCATCCGGCTCATCAACGAACAGAAAGCCACAATGATCGTAGAGCATATTTCCTACGATACCATTGAGGGCGAATATGACAGCTCCATCTTCACGGCTGAAAAGGCAACACAGAGCTTTGATAAGGCGTTCCTTGCAAAGAAAGCCATTCAGGACTATGTGTTCACGGACGGCTCTGCCGACAAGAGCATTGAGAGAAAGTTTGCTGAGGATTTGGACGCAGCAGACGAGGTGTGTGTCTATGCAAAGCTGCCAAGAACCTTCCAAATCCCTACACCGGTGGGCAACTATTCGCCGGACTGGGCAATCGCTTTCTATGAGGGCAAGGTCAAGCATATTTTCTTCATAGCCGAAACGAAAGGCACAATGGAAAGTCTTGAGCTGCGTCCTATTGAGCAGGCGAAAATCTCTTGCGCCAAGAAGCTGTTCAATGAGATGTCCACAAGTAATGTCGTATACCACGATGTAGACAGCTACCAGAGTTTGCTGAACATCATGAATTCGTTATAAAAAAGGCAGGGACACACAAGCAAGGGTGTGTCCCTGTCTTCAATTCTCATCCAACTGCCACTTCAACCTTTTTACCGCTGAAGGCCACGCCGTATTTATAAATCGTCCTGACACCGGCGGTCGTCAGCTCGGTTTCGTATTTCTTATCGTTGATCTGCTGCAAGGCTGTCTCGGACAGCTTTTTCAGCTTTTCGTCGCTGCAATTTTTCTCCGCTTTCAGCTCAATCAGGATGCCCGGAAGGCCCTTTTGCGTGGGCTTCAGCTGAATGTCATAGCGCCCGTCGCCCGATTCCCGGTTGGAGGTCACGAAAGCGCCGCCCAGCAGGGCGCACAGTCCCAGCATAAAGCCGTGGTAGAAATTCTCCCCGGCAGTATCGAAGGAGCTGACCGACTGGGTCAGCAGCGTCTGAATTTGCGCTTTCAGCCGTGCGTTATCGCCGGAGAAGATGGCTTCCTGAACGGAAATCGCCGTGGACGGCGGGATCAGATTCTCCAGCCGCTGCAAGATCTCCTTGTTATACACCAGAGAAATTTCCCGGTTGGGCAGGGAGACCTCGCACATAAAATCGCCGCTGAAGGAGGGCGTGGTTTTCAGTGCCTTCAGATAGCCGGTCACCAGCAGGAAGCTGTAAATGGTGGAGGGATTGCTTTTGATCTGCGGATAGATCACGCCGGTGTCGATGAAGGTGGTGAAGGTCTCGCCGTTGACCAGGGAGGTTAGACGGTTATAAATCTCCTCGTCCGCCTGGGCAAGCACTTCCCCGATAATATCGTTGCTGCCGGTGGAGACCCAGAAGGGCCTCGGCTCGCACTCGTTGCTGAAGTAGTTGACCACCGACCACGGGTTGAAAATTTCCGTCTTGCCGAAGCGGTAGCCGTCGTACCACTGGCAAATTTCGTCGTACTTATCGGCGGCGCCGTAATATTCCGCCATCTCCATCACCTCGTCGGCGGTGAAGCCGAAGTAGGCGCTGTATTTGTTGTCCAGCACGGAGTTGATGGACAGATTATTCATCCCGCTGAAGATGCTCTCCTTGGCCACCCGCAGAATGCCGGTGAGGAAGCCGAAGGACAGATGCTGATTATCCTTGAACCCGCCGGAAAACAGGTTTCGCATAAACCGGATGACCTTGTCGTAATAGTCCTTCTGATAGCCCTGCTGGATGGGGGTGTCATACTCATCGATGATGATAATGGGCGCAACGGCATAGTGCTTATGCAGCATAGCAGACAGGTCCAGCAGTGCAGAAGCCAGCTCTACCTCGCTGACCTTGCCGTCTGCCAGCTTTTCATAGGTCTTTTTGCTGTACTCGTCGCACTTTTCACTGGTCAGCAGCTCTTTGTGCCGCCGGGTCTCCTTTGCGAAAATATCCCGGATGGCCGCAAAGGTCTCCTCCCAAGTGTCGAACTTCACATCCTTGAAGGTCAGGAAGATCACAGGGTACTTGCCCTGATAATCCCGGTACTTCTGGCCGCAGGCCCAGATCTTCTTATCCCGGAAGTAGACAGAGGTATCTTTGTCGCTCTTTTCAAAATAAGTGCGCAGCATATCCATATTCAGCGTCTTGCCGAAACGCCGGGGGCGGGTGAACAGCGTCACCATCGGACGCTCGTCGATGAAATCCTTGATCATCATCGTCTTGTCGATATAATAGTATTCCGACGAGGCAAGGCAGTAGTTGGACACGCCGATGGGTAGGGGCAGCTTCGGCGCGCGCTCCGTCTTGCGAAAAGCTCCCGTCTTGAGCCGCTGATCCGCCGGCTTCTGCGTATCAGCGGGGATCAGCCAACGATTGCCCTGCTTTTCCGCACCGGCGATTCTCCCATTCTTGCAGAGCGTCGCAACTCTCCGCTCCGTTATATTCCAGCGCACTGCTGCCTCTCTTACCGAGATCATTTCAGCCATAGGGGATACCTCCACGCATAAAATCACAAGTACATTATACCCGGATAAAAGAACAATGTCAACAAAGTTCGGAACAATGTAGTTTCAAAACAGCATTGTTCTTTTCTGCACACAAAACAAGCGGAGGCCATCGACCTCCGCTTGCTCGTTACCCGTATACAATCTCCTGCATCACGGCCTCGTTTGCCCGATGTCGGATGCCGTTCATCTTCCGCACCCACGCCTGCGGGTCATTGGCCTTTACCTCCTCCGTCACACCCTCGGCATCTGCGTATTGTTCTACCAGCCGAAGAAAGAGTTTCTGCGCCTGCTCCTCGATGTCTGCAAGGTGCCCGTCCAGCGTCCCAGTGGTCAGCAGGTTATAATACAGCACTCGGTGATGTTCCTTCAGATAGGCTCGCCGCCGCTGCCCGTAAATGCCGATGGGACGTTCTTCTTCGGGCGGTAAGCAAACATTGGGTAGGCAATAGTCGCCCTGCCTTGTGTAAGTGCCGCCCAGCTGCTCAAATAGCGATTTCATATGTGATCCCCCCATTCAAAATTTCCCCGGCAGGTCTGCAATGCAAAATGCACCCGCCTTTCGGTTACAGTCTACCAAAACCGAAAGGCAGGTGCGAGTGTGCGAATTTTCAAATCGCACATTATTTCTTCATCTTCCTGCTGAATTCATTCAGCGTCTGGGTATGCCAGAGGCTTTTGCGGGTGATGGAGCGGAAGGTCAGGGAGCAGAAGAAATCCACAAGAAAGATTTTCGGGATACAGAACTTCAGTCCCTTTTGAAAGGCTTTCAGCGACCCGCGGCTGCACCAGTTGTGGACGGTGGTCAGGGTGTAGCCGGTCAGGGTTACCACATCCTTTACCGTGACCACATCCGGGTATTTGCGCAGCAGCTTTTCATAGTAGCCGTGCATCTGCCGCAGCGTATCCTCCGGCAGTTCCTTAGAGAGCCTCGCCACATAGTGGGTGCCGTACCATCCCTTCGGCGCAGAATAGAGTTCTGGAAAAATCGCCTGCTCCTCCAAGTATGCTTTCACATCCTCTTTTCGGATTTTATAGCACCGGGTTTTCTTACCCGACCACTCGCAGGGCACCTTGCCGCTTTTGAGCAGATGCAGCGCCGTGGACTTGCTGATGTGGCATATTCGGAAGAATTGCTCCTTGTTCATCACTTCGGGAACACTGTCCCAGTTAACGGGAAATACATCCATAGAAAATATCTTTCGGACTACGATAGCCTCATCCTCACAGATAGAGAGTTCACCGTCAACGTCCCGGCGGTAGCCAAAGAATGGTCGAGTGTAATAACCAGAGGTACCGTCCTCAAGTCCACGATTGATCCTCCAGTGAATACTGGCTGCTCGATCCTCATTTTCCCCTTGGTCGACACCTGCACTGATCTCAAGTGCCAGCGTAGATTCGGCATCAGAAAGAATGTGTCAGCATTTTGAAAATACACATCGCAGTTATAGCCCGGCAAGCGGAAAGAGCATCAACGGTATTTCTGCCAAGTCGGCTGGAGCTTTTACTACCCCTGTCCGTCTCCGGCAGACGCCCCCGCCTCCATACGTCCTTGGTTAGCCCTCACTAACCCTTTATATAGCCCATTTCCCGGACATTTCTCATTTTTGTCCTCCTGTCACGCACATTCCTCTTCGTGCAGTAAGTCATTCGGCGAACCGATTCGGTATTCCATTTTTGAAGAAACTGTTAAATTCGGCAAAAATGCACCCGCATAAGAGAAAATTTTCAATAAAAATTCCGTCAAAATATATTTCTCAAGAATTGCAATCTCTTCCAAATCGTGCTATGATTGGCAAAACCATACTTGCTCGGTATGCAGCAGGGCAGCCGCTTCCGGCACACCGTATGGTCAATTCTAACCGGCTGACGCCGGGGAAAGAGAGAGTGAGCTTATGAAACACGCAAAGCCCATGAAGCGGGCGTTGTCCGTGCTGCTGGCTCTGGTTCTGAGCCTGAGTCTGGTCACGCCCACCTGGGCCGCCGCCAAGACGCCTGCCAGCGGCACCGGCAACGGCCTCACCTGGGAAAAGATCGACAACCGTTCCACCGATCTGCGTTTGGACAAGAACAACGCTGAGAAGGTGGCACAAGACACTCCGGAATATGCAGACACCGACGTAGTCCGTGTCTCCATCGTTCTGAAAGATGCCTCCACGCTGGCGAAGGGTTACTCCAGCGAGGATATCGCTACCAATTCTGCGGCTATGAAGTACCGCCAGAAGCTGGAGACCAAGCAGGAGAAGATGGCTAAGACCATCTCCAAAAAGGCTCTGGGCGGTGAGGCTCTGGACGTGGTCTGGAACCTGACTCTGGCGGCCAACATCATCTCCGCCAATGTGGAATACGGCCAGATCGAGAAGATCGAAAAGATCTCCGGCGTCGAGGCCGTGCTCATTGAGACCCACTACGAGCCCTGCGTGGTAAAGGACAATGAGACCACCGATCCCAACATGGCTACCTCCGGCAGCATGATCGGCTCCAATGTGGCTTGGGCGGACGGTTATACCGGCGCCGGCTCCAAGGTGGCCATCATCGATACCGGTGCTGACACCGACCATCCCTCTCTGGATCCCGATGCCTTCACCTATGCCGTGAAAGACAGCGGCGCCACGCTGATGACCGCTGCTGATCTGACGGATACCGTTCTGGAGCAGCTGAACGCCTCCAAGAAGATGCCCGGCGTCACCGCCGATCAGCTGTACGTCAACGCCAAGATCCCCTACGGCTTCAACTACGTGGATGACGATCTGGATATCACCCACGCCAACGACAAGCAAGGCGACCATGGCTCCCACGTCACCGGCATTGCCGCCGGCAACCGCTTCATCAAGAACGAGGACGGCTCCTTCTCCCCCGCTCTGGATACCGCTCTGACGCAGGGCGTGGCTCCGGATGCTCAGGTGTTCGTTATGAAGGTGTTCGGCACCAACGGCGGCGCTAAAGACTCCGACTACATGGCCGCCATTGAGGACGCCATCCTGCTGGGTGCTGATTCCGTGAACCTGTCTCTGGGCAGCGGCAACCCCGGCACCTCCCGCAACTCCTATGCCGCTTATCAGGCCATCATGGAGAACATCACCAAGAGCGGCACCGTGGTGTCCATCTCCGCCGGCAACTCCGGTAACTGGTTCGAGAACACTGCCAACGGCTATCCCTATGCCGAGAGCAACAGCTGGACCACCACCGGCTCCCCCGGCTCCTACACCAACTCTCTGGGCGTTGCCTCCGTAGATAACGTGGGCGGCACCGGTGATTACGTGGAAGTGGCCGGCAAGAAGCTCTTCTACACCGACACCACCAGCGCTCCCATCCAGGCTCTGACAACTCTGGCCGGTGAGCAGCAGTTCGTGTATGTGGACACTGCCGGTAATGCCGAGGATTTTGCCGCCGTAAAGGATATCCTCACCGGTAAGATCGCCATCTGCAACCGTGGCTCCATCGCCTTCACCGATAAGGGCAACAACGCCATCTCCAACGGTGCCATCGCCTTAATCGTGGCCAACAACGAGCCCGGCACCATCAGCATGGCTACCGATGGCTATAACTACACGGCCCCCTATGTCTCCATGCTGCAGGCCGACGGCGAGTACATCAAGGCCAGCTCCGAAAAGCACACCACTGATTCCGGCCTTGTGTACTACACCGGCACCATGACCGTGGGTGCTTCCGCCGCTGTCAACCATGCCTCCGCCGACTACTACACCATGAGCAGCTTCTCCAGCTGGGGCGTTCCCGGTTCTCTGGAGATGAAGCCCGAGATCACCGCCCCTGGCGGCAACATCTACTCCCTGAAGGACGGCGGTACCTATCAGAATATGTCCGGCACCTCCATGGCCGCTCCTCAGATCACCGGTATGGCCGCTCTGGTGGCTCAGTACATCCGTGAGAATGATCTCGCCGAGCAGACCGGTCTCACCGTCCGTCAGCTGGCTCAGTCCCTGCTGATGTCCACCGCCGAGCCCATGGTGGAGGATTACGGTAAGGACGGCGATGGCTACTATCCCGTGCTGCGTCAGGGTGCCGGTCTGGCCAACGTGGCCAATGCCGTTACCTCCGGCACCTACATCCTGATGGATGAGGGCGCCAACGCCGGCGCTGCCGACGGCAAGGTCAAGGTGGAGCTGGGCGACGATCCCGCCCGCACCGGCAAGTACTCCTTCGGCTTCACCATCCACAATCTGGAGGACGAGGCTGCTTACTTCGACCTGAGCGCCGACTTCTTCACGCAGGATCTGATGTCCTCCGATGGTGTGAACTTCGAGGACACCTGGACCACTCCCGTGGCCTCCAACGTCAAGTGGACCGTGGACGGCGAATACGCTGCTTTCCTGAACGATACACTGAAAGATTGTGACTTTAACGGCGACGGTAAGGTCGATGCCGATGACGGTCAGGCTCTGCTGGACTATGTCACCGGCGTGCGTGCCGACATCGAGCACAAGGATGCCGCTGACTTCGACAGCGACAACGGCATCGACACCTACGATGCTTACCTGTTCTTCAAGGAATTGGGTACTGCTCCCGTGGTGATCCCCGCCGGCGGCAGCCTGCACGTCACCGCTGATGTGACCCTGCTGGGTCTGGACGCCTATGACAAGGCCAGCGACAACACCGGCACCTATGTGGAGGGCTATGTGTTCGCCAATGAGGCCGCCACCGCCGAGGGTGAGCAGGGCGACAGCCACTCCATCCCCGTACTTGGCTACTACGGCAGCTGGACCGACTCCTCCATGTTCGACATCGGCAATGCCATCGAGTACGCCAACGATCTGGAGAGCCGTGTCCCCTATATGTACGCCTATAACGGCGCCAGCTCTGTGAACAATCAGGCTCTGACCATCCGCGCCGTGGGCGATACGGATGCCTACCTCTTCGGAGGCAACCCCTTCGGTCTGGATGACTTCTATGATGCCGCCCGTGACTCCATCAATCCGGAGATCAACAGCTTCTACAAGATGTCCTTCACCGCCATCCGAAACGCCGCCGCCTCCCGCCTGACCATCACCGACGGCAACGGTAAGGTTCTGTCCTCCAATGATGAACTGGGTGAGCTGGATTCCGCCTACTACTACAGCAACGGCGGCACTTGGCGTAGCGCCATGTACACCCTGAACATGGGCGATACCCCCAACACAGCTGACGGCACCTACCTGAATGTGGACCTGACTCTGGCCCCTGAGTACTACGTCAGCTACGACAAGGACGGCAACGCCACCGTGGATTGGGATGCTCTGTCCGACGGCGCTACCATGCACTATGGCATGGTCGTGGATAAGACGGCTCCCACCGTCTCCAACGTGAATCTGGGTACCGACGCCAAGGGCAACAAGGTCCTGACCTTCACCGCCGGTGACGACCAGTATATGTCCGCCGTGGCCCTGCTGGACTACGACAAGGGCAGCGTCGTCAGCAAAGCGGCCGGTTCTCCCGAGGGCGCTGCCAAGGGTGCCAGCCAGAACTTCACCCTGCCTCTGGGCGATTCTACGGCTACCCATCTGCTGCTGCAGGTGTACGACTACGCCGAGAACTATGTCACCTACAAGCTGAACCTGAACCCCGATGAGTTGGCCGGTGATGTCACCGTGAAGCTCAACACCGAGGCCCTGACCCTCTACAAGGGCAACGTCGCCAAGCTCACCGCCAGCGTGGAGCCCTTCGGCGTGCAGCCCGACACCGTGACCTGGTCCTCCGACAACACCGACGTGGCCACCGTCAGCGACAATGGTCTCGTCACCGCTGTGGGCAAGGGTACTGCCAACATCACTGCCACCTCCGTCAAGGATCCCTCCGTCAGCGCCACCTGCGTGGTCACCGTGGATACCATTGATGTGACATTGGTGGGCGCTCTGCATGACAAGGAAGGTCATCCGATCCTGTTCACTTGGGATATGGAAAATGATAAGACTTGGACCAAGTACGCTGATCTGGAACAGGATATCAACAGTGCCACCATTGACTTCGCTCACGATGATGGTTCCATGTATCAGATGAACACCTCCGGTCTCCTCTATGAGGTGAACCCGGAGACTGGTGCCACTGTGAACGCATCTGCTGCCGCCACTAAGTACGGTGCTCCGATGCAGGATATGGAATATGCCGCTATCGCCGCCATTCAGTCTCAGAAGAACATTCTGGTGGGTGTCGATGGTGCCTATTTCCTGTATTCCGACCCTGTCATGGCCAATGATTTCTCCGATGGTTGGGATATGTCCTCTTACCTGAGCACTTATGCAAATGCCAGCGAATTCACCGCTGTGGCTTGGGCTGGCTACACCACCAACAAGGCCGGCCACACCGTGGATGTGTTCTACTGCCTGACCGACAGCGGCACGATTTGGATCATGATGCCGGACTTCGAGACCGGCAGAGCCAGTATGGACTGGGTCGATACTGATCTGAAGCTGTCCTTCCCCGGCTATGACGGCAGCCTGTATTGTTCCATGGTACTGGGCGATGATGGCAATCTGTATCTGAGCTACTTCACGGGTGAGACCAACGAAATTTACATCCTGAAGTATAATGAGACCACCGACTCTTATGAGTCCAGCCTGATGGGCAACACCGGCAATGCAGTCTGGCCCTGCTCTCTGCTGGCTGTTTCTGACAACCACGCCGAGGACGGCGATGCCGATAACAATTCTCTGCCCGGCACCGAGCTGAATGTAAGCAGTTCTATTGAGGCACAGTCCCAGACCATTGAGGCCCTGACTCCCGCTTCCGTCACCGGCAGCCTGAACACTGCCAACGGCGAGGGTACCGGTGCTGTCAAGCCCGCCGATGCCGAGACCACGACCCCCGTTTCCTCCATCACTGTCTCCGAGGATGAAAAGACCGTCACCGTCACCGTGGTTCCCAAGAACGACGATGTCACCACCAACGGTCTCTTCACCGTGGACTATGACGCCAGCGTCCTGACTCTGGCCGACGTCACCTTCGCCTCTCAGTACTCCTCTCACAAGGATGCCGACGGCAAGGTCACGCTGGGCTATGTGGATGTGGACGGCCTGCAGGCCGGTACCGCTGCGGCGACCCTGACCTTCACCGTCAGCGATCCCACCGCCGTGGATCCCTCCACCGCCGTCACCGTCCACCAGACGGAGATCAACGATCAGACTGTGGACGTCACCGAGGATCTCACCGCTGACCTCCATCAGGACACCAAGGTCGTGAACGCCAAGCCCGCCACCTGCACCGAGGACGGCTACACCGGTGATACGGTCTGCGCCGCCTGCGGTAAGGTCCTGGCTAAGGGCGAGGTCATCAAGGCTCTGGGCCACGACTACAAGGATGGCACCTGCACTCGCTGCGGCGAGAAGCAGCCCGGCGTCAACACCGGCGACAACAGCACCATGACCATGTGGACCATGTCCGCTGTGATGGCTCTGGCCGGCGCCGCCGTACTGGTCCTGCGCAGCCGCAAGGAGAAGTACGAGGGCTGACCCCTAAGTCTCCGCAGTATCATCTGCCATAAGATCAGCCCTCCGGCGAAAGCCGGAGGGCTGTCTTTCATGTATCCGCAGTACCATCGCTGGCAGGCGTGTTTGCCCTGATCCATCGATGGTACTCCACACACAAAGGCAGTGGGCAAAAGCCCACTGCCTTTTCTCATTTTTTCAGTTCAAAGCTCCCGGCCCATCAAAACACCGCCACGATGCCGCTGACATCGTCGCCGGGCTTCAACCGGGGATAGCGGTTGCAGCGGCTGTCCGCCGCCTCCCGCTGCCGCAGTTGCCGATACAGTTCCTGCAAGCACGGCTCCTCCGCTCCCAGCAGAGCCTCCCGCTGGCCGGAAAAGCCGTCGGAGAACAGCACCACCCGGGAGAGTTCTTCCCTCCGGTACACCCGATGCGTGCCGTGCCGGGCCGCCTCCGGGGCGAAGCCTGCGATCCAGTAGCCTCCCGGCCGGTTCATCATCCGCCGGTGCCGCAGCAGTATCTCTCGCACCTCCGGCAGCTGCCGTGCCTCGACGACGTCGATACCTCGCTCCCGGTGCAGACGGCACATCTCCGCCACCACAGCGCCGTCCAGACGGCTCACCGCCTCCTGGGACACCAACTCCGGCCCACGCCCGTCCCGGAAGCGTACCCCGGCGGCGCAGTCCCCCAGCACGAATACCTCCACCTGCTCCCCCGTCTCCCGGAGGATCGCCAGCGCCGCCGAGACGCCCTCCGTCTCCGGCGGAACACCGCATCGCCGCCGAAGGGTCTCAATGCCCGCCGCCACCATGTGGGGCAGATCCTCCCCCTCTGCACCGGCCACAGCATCCGCCAACAGGCGGACATATTCCCGCACCTCCGGCACACGGGGATCCTTCACCAGCGGTGTGGAGCCGTCCACCACCATGGCGATGTCCTCTCCCAGCCGGATATAGTCCTGATTCTCCGCTGCGCCGGGGCAGCAGAGCTGCTGTGTGATGTTCATGCCTTCTCCTTCCGTTCCGCCAGCAGCGTCCGGACAATGCGCTCCAGATAGTCGCCGCCCGGCTCCGTGGCGTCCACATACTGCATCCCACCCAAGCTCAGCTCCATGCCCGGCGTCAGCTCCACATCGTCCAAGTTCACCCGCAGGATGGGCTTGCCGCAGTGCAGAGCGTAGTTGATCTCATTGCGGACAAAGCCCGGCTGGATGGACTCGTGGGAGGCAAACAGCAGCACCTGCCACGAATCCCGTATCTTCTCTGCGATGAACTCCCGGAAATCGCTGCCGGCCTCGATGCCGTCGTCGTACCACAGTCGGATGCCCCGCTGCATCAGCTGCTCCACTATGGGGTACACCCGGTCGCTGTTGATGTGGGCATAGCTGACGAAGCAGTATGGCTCTGCTCCCTCATAAGCCTTCGGTCCCCGCCCCGGCACAAAGGTCTTGGGCTTAGGCAAGGACGGCACAGATCTGCGCAGCTTCTCCATCTCTCCCTGAAAGTACTCCCGCTGCTCCTGCAGCAGGATCACCGTCTCGCAGTGGCGATAGTCCAGCAGCCGCAGGGCGTAGTCCTTCCGGGCGGAGCTCTCCGTGGCAACGGCCTTGTTGATAAGGCTGTACGCCTCGGCGTAGCGGCCCCGCTGGGCCACCACACGGGCCTTGGTGCAGTAGAACTTGGCATAGGCCGGGTCCAGCCGGATGGCATCCTCCACCGCTCGCTCCACGTCGTCGTAGTACTCTCTGCGCACCTGCTCCCGCATCTCTCCCCGGCTCTTTTCGCAGGTGTAGACGAACAGATGGGCGAACAGATGCAGATACCCTGCATTGTCCCGGTGCTGCCGTGCGTCCTCACGGGCCAGCTCCAGCAGCTCCAGCGCATCGAAGAAGGTCTCCGCCTCCAGCTGGAACAAAATCAGCAGATGGTGATAGGAGGGGTGTCCCGCAAAGTGTGGATTCTCCTCGAACAGCGCCTGCAGCTGCTGATAGTCCTTCCGATTGCGGTAGATGATGGTCAGGGCATAGAAGGCCCGGTAGGCCAGATCCTCCTCCCCCTCCGCCACCAGCTGCCGCAGCTGCTGTACCAGCTGGGCGTCCATATGCCGGGTGCAGAAGGCGGACAGATCTGCCTCAAACTCCCGTGAGCACTCCTCCTCATGGGCCGTCAGTGCGCTTATCAACTCCTGCATGGCGCTCCCCCTCTCGCAGCGATTCTTCTCCCCGGATTCTACCACATTCGTCTCCGATTGGCAACCACGCAAAAGCACCGACGGCCCCACAGGCCGCCGGTGCTCTCTGTCATTTTACCCCGCCAAACAGATCCCACGGATACACCTGCGGCGGGGGACACGTCACATCCACCGGCTTCCCGGTGACGGGATGCCGGAAGCCCAGATGATACGACCACAGCGCCGCCGTGCAGCCGGGAGCCTTGCTGCCGTAACGGATATCCCCCAGCAGCGGCAGCCCACGGGAGGCGAACTGCACCCGGATCTGATGGGTGCGCCCCGTATAGAGCTGCACCCGCACCAGCGACAGCTCCTCCGTGCGCCCCACCTCCTCATAGGAGAGCCGGGCCTCCCGGACGCCCTTACGCATCCGCTTCACCACATAGCTCTTGTTGTGGGAGGCGTCCCGGAACAGCAGATCCGTCAGCGTGGCGGCCGGCTCCTGCGGGTGGCCCCGCAGCACCGCCAGATACTCCTTGGTGATCTCATGAGCGGCTATGGCCGCCGTCAGCCTGCCTGTGACCTCCCGTCGCCGGGACAATACCATCACTCCGCCCACGATCTTGTCCAGCCGATGCACCGTGGCGATATAGTCGGGCTTTCCCGCCTGCCGGTAGTGCTCCGCCAGCATTCGTGGCAGGGATCGCCCGCTCTCGCTGTCTTCCGACAGCACCCCCACCGGCTTCACGCACACCACCAGATAGGGATCCTCATAGAGGATCCGCAGCTCCTCCGCCATACCATACACCTCCGCCCATAAAAAGCGGGCCTGCCCTTAGGGCAGACCCGCCCGTCTATCGTTTTTCAGCGTCCTCTTCTGCCGCCCCGGTAGGAGCTGCTCCGATACCGTCTGCCGCTGCGGCTGCCGTAGCGTCGGTTGCGGCGGAACACCTTCGCCCAAAGCACCAGCAGGATCACCAGCAGCACCAGTACCACCAGCGCCACCTTCACAATGGTGCGGGAGAGGAACTCCTCCACCGCCGCCTTGGCCACCAAAAACCGGGAGGCGCTGACGTCCGCCTGCGCCAGCAGCGGCACCGTGACGCACACCTGCCCGTTGTAGGAGATGGTCAGGGTCCCCATCTCCTGCCCCCGGGTGATGGGAGCATCCGCCACCTCATTTTTCAGCGTCACCGTCTGCTCCAGCTGATCCTTCGTCACGTCGGAGGGCAGGAACGCCTCGGCGTTCTCCGCCGGATAGAGCATCACGCAGTCCGTCTCCTTGGACAGGGCCACCGGCTGGCGGAATACGTCCTCCGTGGAGACCACCAGCTGCTTGCTGAAGTTGTTGTAGCCGTAGTTATAGAGCCGTGCGCTCTCGGAAAAGCTCTCGATATGAGTCCCCTCGCCCTCGGCGCCCAGCACCACCGCCACCAGCCGCTTGCCGTCCCGCAGGCAGCTGGACACCAGACAGTACCCCGCCTCCGGCGTGGAGCCGGTCTTGCCGCAGTCCACCCCGTCATAGAGATAATCCAGAATACGCCAGTTGGAGAGCAGCGAGTTGGTGGTGTGCAGCTCCCGTGCCTCGGACTTGTTGGTGGCCGGCACCTCATAGGCCACGGAGCCGGTGATGGTCATGAAGGTCTCATGCTTCATGGCCTCCCGGAAGAACAGATAGATATCGTAGGCAGTGGTATAGTGGTTCACATCGTGCAGGCCGTTGGTGTTGGCAAAGTGGGTGCCGGTGCAGCCCAGCTCCTGCGCCCGCTGGTTCATCAGCTCCACAAAGGCCTCACGGGAGCCGGATACCGTCTCCGCCAGAATGTCCGCCGCCTCGTTGGCGGACACCAGCAGCAGGCAGTACAGCAGCTGTTCCACCGTCAGCACCTCGCCCTCCTCGATGCCGGCGGAGCTGCCCTCCGGGTCCTGATCGTTCACCACCGCCGATGCGGTGATGGGCTGGTCCAGAGACAGCTTCCCGGCGTCCACGGCCTCCAGCGTCAGCAGGGCCGTCATCACCTTGGTGATGCTGGCGGGGTATTCCCTCTCCTGCTCATTCTGCCCAAAGATGATCCGCCCCTCATCGGCGTCCACCAGTACGGCCGCCTTGGCCTTGATCTCCAGCGCAGGCAGGGCGTAGGCCTGCGGGGTCAGCATCAGACTGACCATCAGCACGGTCAGCAAAAAAACAGATAGAATACGGCGAATTTTCATAGTAATTTTTCTCCATCTATGCTATAATGAGTCTATCTACCATCCGTAAGCAGGAGCCGGCCCTCATGCTCTCCGCCGGTATCAGCGGCCGTCAGCGGGGCAGCCCCCCCTCCCGGCCGCAGGGTCGCTTTCCTCTTATTATAACAAAAATCGACCGGGAGTCAACTGCGGAAAAATGGGAAAGATCACAAAAACAGAAAAATATCTGCTGCTTCTGACGGCCATCTTCCTTCTGTGTCTGGCGCTGCTGTATTTCACCGACCACCGCAGCGCCGGCGGCGGGGACTACACCGTCACGCCCCAGTATACAGCGCAGGAGCCGGAGGCTCCCGATCCTCCCGCCGTCCCCGGCAAGGTGAACATCAACACCGCCGACGCCGCTCAACTGGAAGCGCTGGACGGCATCGGGCCCACACTGGCCCAGCGCATCGTGGCCTATCGGGAGGAGCACGGCCCCTTTGCCGATATCGAGTCCATCATGGACGTCAACGGCATCGGCGAGGGCATCTTTGAAACCATCCGGCAGCAGATCACCGTGGAGGACGATACATGAAAATACTGGTAGTAGACGACGAAAAGCTCTTGGTCAAGGGCATCAAATTCAATCTGGAGAACGAGGGCTATCAGGTCCTCACCGCCTATGACGGCGCAACCGCCGTGGAGCTGGCTCGTCAGGAGGCGCTGGACCTCATCATTCTGGACCTGATGATGCCCGGCCTCTCCGGCAGCGAGGCCTGCATGAAGATACGGGAATTTTCCGACGTTCCCATCATCATGCTCACCGCCCGCAGCGAGGATGCCGACAAGATCATGGGCTTTGCCTGCGGGGCCGACGACTATGTCACCAAGCCCTTCAACATTCTGGAGCTGAAGGCCCGCATCCGGGCGCTGCTGCGGCGCTCCTCCGGACAGAGCCGTCCGGCAGCCCAGCCGGATCCGGAGGTGCTGACGGTGGGTGACCTGACGCTGGACACCCGCCAGCGGGTGGCCATCCGGGACGGCAAGGCCATCGACCTCACCGCCAAGGAGTACGATCTGGTGGAGCTGCTGATGAAAAATCCCCGGCGGGTATACAGCCGAGAAAGCCTGATGGATCTGGTGTGGGGCTACTCCTACGCCGGGGACTATCGCACGGTGGATGTCCACATCCGCCGCCTGCGGGAGAAGCTGGAGCCGGACCCTGCCAGGCCGGTGCATATCATGACCAAGTGGGGAGTGGGTTACTATTTTGCCGGGGAAGATCAGCCTACAATTTAAGTTCGGCCTGAGCTATATTCTGGTAATTCTGGCGGTGCTGCTGCTGCTGAATACCTACCCCCTTCTGGTGTCCCAGAATCTGGTATTCCGCACCAAGCAAACCGCCATGGTCGGCAGCGTCAAGATCGCCGAGGCGGCCCTGTCAGGTCTGGCCGACCTGACGGAGGACAACGTGGCCCAGGCTATGTCCGCCGTGGAGGAGACCGGTGTCTCCCGTGTGTTGGTCACGGACACCGCCGGGCGCATCCTCTATGACACCCGTGAGGGGGACAACGCCCGTGGGCTCTACGCCTTTTATACGGAGATCGCACAGGCCCTGCGGGGCAACGACACCTTTTACTGCCGCTACGACGGCGAGGCATTCCTGAGCCGGGGCGCCTCCCCGGTGGTGTACCACAACCAGATCGTGGGAGCGGTCTACGCCTACGAGTACGACACCGTACAGGCGGAGTTGCTGCGGAGCTTCCAGACCAATATCATGCGCATCTCTCTTCTGGTGGCCCTGTTCGTGCTGTTCCTCAGTGCTCTGCTCTCCCGGATGTTCACCCGCCGCATCAGCGACCTGCTGCAGGCCATCCGTCAGGTGCGGGAGGGGGCTTACAGTCACCGGGCCAAGGTGACGGGCTCCGACGAGATCGCCCAGCTGGCAGCGGAGTTCAACAGCCTCACCGACCGTCTCCAGCGCACGGAGAGCGCCCGCCGCCAGTTTGTCTCCGATGCCAGCCACGAGCTGAAAACGCCGCTGGCGGGTATCCGCCTGCTGACGGACTCCATTCTTCAGACCGACGACATGAACGCCGAGACCACACGGGAATTTGTGGCGGACATCGGCGAGGAGGCTCAGCGTCTGACCCGTATCACCGAGGATCTGCTGCGCCTGACCCGGCTGGACAGCGGAGCCGCCGCCGAGCCTGCGCCGGTGGCAGTGGCCCCGGTACTGCGCCGGGTGGTACGGATGCTGGCGGTGGTGGCACGGGAGCAGGAAACCACTCTCTCCTACGAGGCGGACGAGTCCGCCGTGGTGCTGGCCACCGAGGACGATCTGCACCAAATTCTATATAACCTTATGGAAAACGGCATCAAATATTCCGGCCACATGGGCTTCGTCCACACCGCTCTGACGGTGGAGGGCGGAGACGTGGTGATCCGGGTGGAGGACAACGGCGTCGGGATCTCCGACGAGGATATGCCCCACATTTTCGAGCGCTTTTACCGGGTGGACAAGGCCCGCTCCCGTGAGGTGGGCGGCACCGGCCTGGGCCTGAGCATCGTCAGCGATACGGTGCGCCGCCGGGGCGGCACGGTGTCCGTGGCCCACCGCCCCGCAGGACAGGGTACCCTCTTCACCGTCCGTCTGCCCCAGGTCACAGAGGAAGGAGGGAGCGCATGAAGCGGCTTCTCGCAGCTCTGCTGACATTTTTTGCCCTGCTGGCTCTCACCGGCTGCGGCGGCTCCTCCTCTGACGGTCCTCACCTACTGCTGTATTATCCCGCCCCCTCCGGCGGCTTCCCCGGCGGCGATGCCATCGTCAGCCGCAGTGTCGACTGGGCCGCCAACAGTGCTCTCCCCACCGAGCAGCAGGTGCGCCGGGTGGTATCCCTGCTGCTGGAGGACAGCGCCGACGGCAGTCTGGAAAGTCCCATCCCTGCCAGCACCCGGCTACTGGCTTGTCAGGTCTCCGCCGGCGCTGCGTGGGTGGATTTCTCCAGCGCCTACGGCCAGCTGTCCGGCATGGAGCTCACCATTGCCGACTACTGCGTGACCCTGTCCCTGTCCCAGATCGTGGGCATCTACTCCGTCCGCATCACCGTCAACGGCACGGAGCTTATCTACCGGGACAGCAACATCTTTCTGGCCGGGGACGTGCTGATGACCAGTCAGGATGACGTGGTGCAGAACCTCTCCCTGCGGCTCTACTTCCCGGATCGGGAGACTGGAGAGCTGACGGCGGAGGAGCGCCTGCTGACGGTCTACGAGGGCGAAAGTCAGGCGGAGGTGATCCTGTCGGCCCTGAAGGCCGGTCCGGAGAGTGAGAGCCTGTCTCCCCTGCTGCCCGCCGGCTTTGCGGTGCTGACGGTACGCACCGAGGGCGGCATCTGCTACCTGAACCTCCCCAAGGGGGATCAGTACCTGATGCCGGAGGACGAGACGGAGCAGCAGCGCATGGTGCAGGGCTTGGTGAATTCCCTGTGCTCTGCCCGTGGTGTCCGGCAGATACAGCTTCTGCTGGACGGCGAGGTAGCCTCCTCCTTGGGCAGCGTGGATATCAGCCAGCCCTTCTCCCCCATCCGATAAATCCTTCACCCGGAATCTCACATTTTCAATCGTAAGGAGAACATCATGTCTGCTGCTAACGGCACACAGCGGGATATCGGCCTGGATCTGACCAGGATCCTGGCCTTTCTGGCCGTCCCGTCTGTCCATTTCTTTCTGAATTCCACCTACTATGACACGGCCATCGTCGGCCCCCGCATGGCGCTGATGACCGTCATGCGTACCGCCTTTATGGTCTGCGTCCCCCTGTATATGCTGCTCTCCGGCTACCTCTCTGCGGAAAAGCACATCCCGCTGACCCGCCCCGGTCTGCTGGGGTATTACAAAAAGCTTCTCCCCATTTTCCTCACCTACGCCCTCTCCACCGGGGTCATCCTGCTGTATCGGGTGCTATGGCTGGGAGAGGAGCAGACCATCCGCAGCGCCGTGAGGAATCTGCTGAGCTTCCAGCAGTATTCGTGGTACATGAATATGTACTTCGGGCTGCTGCTTCTGACGCCGTTTCTCAACGCCCTGTGGCAGAGTCTCGCCACCCCCGCCGCCCGGCGGGCCCTGCTGGCGGTGCTGTTGGTACTGACCGTGCTGCCCGGTATGGTCAATATCTACAATCTGCATAGTGCCGAGACCCTGCTGCATCCGTGGCTCAGCACCTCCTATGACCAGCTGGTGCCGGACTGGTGGCAGCGGCTCTATCCCATCACCTATTACTTTTTAGGGGGCTATCTCCGGGCCCATGTGGACATCAAGCGCCTGCGGACCGGGCGGCTGGCGGCCCTTCTGCTGCTGGCAGTGCTGTGCTTCGGCGGCTACAACGTCTGGCGCAATCAGGGCATCCCCTTCGTCTGGGGCAGCTGGTGCGACTGGGGGAGCCTGCAAAACGTAGTGGACACGGTGCTGGTATTTCTTCTTCTGAACTCCATCCGATATTCCACCCCCCCTGCTTCCATTACACGCTTTACCGGCTATCTCTCCAAGCTGACCCTCGGTGCTTATCTGGTGTCGTGGATACCGGACAACTACCTGTACACCATGCTGAAATCTGCCGTCCCCTCGGTGACGGATCAGCTGAACTACTTCCCTCTGACGGTGGGCGGCACCATCCTCATCTCCCTGCTGCTGGCCGCCGTGGTGGAGTGCTGCGTCTCGCTGCTGATGCGTCTGCTCCGCCGCTCCGCCAAGGCGGGAACCGCCGGCACAGCTCAGGCATAGGATGATGCGGGGGCAGCGCCGGTCAGGGATTTTCCCCGGCGGCGTATAAATCCAGCGGCTGCGTGGGAGAATGAAGTTGACCCGCTGCGGCGGGTACTTCTTCCGGCGGAGTGTGGACTTTGTGGATACCAATGTCAGACGTGGAGAGATCTACTATGCCGATCTCAGCCCTGTGGTGGGCAGTGAGCAGGGCGGCGTGCGTCCGGTGCTCATCGTGCAGAACGACACCGGCAACCGCCACAGCCCCACCGTCATCGCAGCGGCCATCACCTCCCAGACGGGGAAGGCCAAGCTGCCCACCCATATCGAGGTGGCGGCCCAGTGCTGCGGCCTGCCCAAGGATTCGGTGATCCTGTTGGAGCAGATCCGTACGCTGGATAAGCGGCGGCTGCGGGAGCGGATGGGTAAGGTGGACGGAACGGTGATGCAGCGGGTAGACGCCGCCATTGCCGTAAGCTTCGGACTGTCCAACAGCCGTCTGGTATGACGCTACATACCGGACGGAGCATAAAAGGGAGGGCCAGTGCATAGAATGCGCTGGCCCTCCCTTTTTATTTGTTGTGGGGGAGATCAGCTTTCGCCCGCCGGAAAATACCTCTCATCCTGTCATTCCGAAACCAGTCCGCAAACTGGTCGTGGGAATCCGCATTTCTTAGCGGTAGACGCACAGGTCCCGTCATCAGAGTGGGAGCGGCAGCGGGTCTGTTGCTGCGTCAATTCCCTGTTCCGACGGAACTTAGACCACAGCTCTTGCACACCGGGAAGAAAGTGCAGAAACCTTGGTTTCTGCTGGCGTTCTTTGGTGACTTTCTTTCGCCATTGAAAGAAAGTCACCCGTCGGAGACAAAAGAGAAAATATCACCCGACGGAGGCATAAGAGGATTGTCCCATTGGGAAAAGTGGGCCGCCGGAAGCACGTTCCTTATGCAAAATGCTCCACTGAAAGGAGGTCACCATGGAGAATCGAACCACCCTGCGCTGGGGCGCACAGGAGGTAGGCCGCCTGACGGCGGCGCCGGAGGGAGCAGACACCTGCTTCCGGGCAGAATACCGGCTGACGGAGGGCCTGTGGCGGCTCTACGCCGTGGGCCGTCAGAACCGGCTGCTGCTGGGCTGCGCCGAGGGCGGGCAGGGTATCCTTCAGCGGCGATTCTCCCGGCAGCTGACGGAGGGGCTGGGAGCGCTGCTGGGCGGGGCAGCGGAGCCGGTATCCGCCCCGGAGGATTGGCGTCCCGTATGGGCCGGAGAGTTTCCCGGACTGGCACTGCCGGAGGGCGCTCTGTGCCGCCGGGTCGGGCGGCGGCGGTATCTGGCCCTCCCCTTCCGGGAGGACGGCCCCTTCCCGCTGACGGGGCTGTTCTGTCTGGCCAGTGTCCGGACCCTCCGGGGCCGGGAGTGGGCCATTTTTGCACTGGAGGACCGGGAGACATAAAAAATTTACATTTACGCTACCATATCTTGTAGGAATGTGGTATACTACTCCCAAACTGGCGGACTATCCGCCGAAAAACGGGAGGCGGAAGCATATGAGATGTCCCTATTGCGGATTCCGGGAGAGTAAGGTCGTGGATTCACGGCCCGCCGACGAGGGCAGCAGCATTCGCCGCAGGCGGGAGTGCCTGTCCTGCGAGAAGCGTTTCACCACCTATGAGACGGTGGAGAGCCTGCCCATGGTGGTCATCAAGAAGGACGGCAGCCGCCAGAGCTTTGACCGCAGCAAGATCCTTCGGGGCATTCAGCGCTCCTGCGAGAAGCGGCCGGTGCCGGTGGCGGACATGGAACGCATGGCCAGTGAGATCGAGCAGGAGGTGCAGAACTCTCTGGAGCGGGAGGTCAGCACCGAGATCATCGGCGAGAAGGTCATGGAGAAACTGAAAAAGGCCGACGAGGTGGCCTATGTGCGCTTTGCCTCGGTGTATCGTCAGTTCAAGGACATCAACACCTTCATGAGTGAGCTGAACAAGCTCCTCAGCGAAAAATGATCACAGGATATTCCGAATGCTGATGCGCTCCAGCGCATCCAGCGCATCCAGCTGACATTGCAGCTCTGCCAGCTCCGGCAGCAGGGCCTGCGAGTCCCCGGTATCGCACAGGGTACGGCAGCGGGTCAGCAGCGTCTGCACCTCTCCTAAGGTGCTGTGGTGTACCACGATATGCAGATAGCTCTGGGCTTCGTCCCAGTCCGCCGCCAGAGCGTCCAGTTCCCGGCGGGCCTCCGGCCAGCGCTCCGACCGGGCGTATCGGGCGGTCTCGGCAGCCATGCCGGACCACCGGTCCGTGTGCTGCCGCAGCAAAAGCCCGTTGGCGATGCACAGTCCCAGCAGCAGAAGGATCGTCACCGTCGGCAGGATCAGCGCACGTCTCATGCCTTCCCCTCCTTGGGCAGGCATACCACGCTGCCCGCCTCATCCACCGACAGCAGGAACACCTCACGGGGCGACCGGACCCCGGCGTCCCGAAGCCGGGCCTGAAGCCACCCATCGTCCAGCCCCAGCCGCTCCATGCTGCGGCGCAGCAGGCGGCCGTCGCTGATGACCACGATGGGCAGGGTCTGTGGGTCCTCCGGCTGGAGAGACAGCTGCCGTGGTGTCACCGGCTGGCAGTCCACCCGTGGCAGGACGGACAGCTGACCGCTGGTCTCCAGCACGGCGTACTTCACCTCCCGCAGATCGGAGATGCCCTGCCCCCGCAGAGCCTCCAGCAGTTCATCCACCGTCAGGCGGTTGCGGCGCATGGCATCCTGCAGGATGTGGCCGCTGCGGATGATCAGGGTCGGCTCCCCGCACAGAAGCGTGCGGAAGCGGACGCTGCGGAGACTTCCATAGCTGAGGAGCATGGACAGCGACAGCAGCGTGGCGATGGGGACGATGCCGTTGACCAGAGGGATGCCGAAATCCTGCATGGGGACGGAGGCCAGATCGCTGAGAAGCATGGTCAGCACCAGCTCGATGGGCTCCAGTTCTCCGATCTGACGCTTGCCGGTGATGCGAAGTCCTGCGATCAGCAGGAGATAAAGAATGACGGTGCGGAAAAATGCCGTTGCCATGAATAAGCGCCCTCCTTTTCCGGCAGTATTTGCCGCAGGAGGGAAAATTATCCACGATAGAAGCAGCCAGAGCTGTTTTTATAAAGACGCAGCAGAGAAAGGAGGCCATGGGAATATCCCATCACAAGCGCCAGTGCCTGCCCTCCGGCAGGACAACGAGGAGGAGAGAGGATCGAGCGTTTCGGCGGAAGCTCTCCCGTGCCGCTTCGGGTGCGTGACGCAGCCGGTAAATATGCGGGTGACCGCAAAACAGAGAGGCTGTGACCGGAGTGGGTCATGCGGATGGACTGCGTATCCGCATGGGCCGATGAATCAAGCGATTTCAGGAGGAATTTTAAGATATGTGCGGAATTGTAGGATACGTGGGCCAACAGGAAGCGGCTCCCATCCTGTTGGACGGTCTGCGCCGTCTGGAGTACCGGGGCTACGACTCGGCGGGCATCGCCGTGTGCGGCGATGGGCAGCTGCGGGTGAAGAAGTCCCGTGGCCGGCTGCAGGTGCTCAGCGATCTGACCCACGACGGGGCGGATCTGCCGGGCCATCTGGGCATCGGTCACACCCGCTGGGCCACCCACGGGGAGCCCAACGACATCAACGCCCACCCCCATGTGAGCCAGAGTGGCCGCATCGCCGTGGTACACAACGGCATTATCGAAAACTACGCCGAGCTGAAGGAGCAGCTGCTCCACAAGGGCTACGGCTTCCGGTCCGAGACGGACACGGAGGTGGTAGCCCAGCTGCTGGACTACTACTATGCCGACTGCGGCGACATCTTTGAGGCCATGATCCGGATGCTCCACGCCGTGGACGGGGCCTATGCTCTGGGCATCATCTGCGCCGACTACCCGGACCGTCTGCTGTGCGCCCGGAAGGATGCGCCGCTGCTGCTGGGCTTCGGTGAGGGGGAGAACATGATCGCCTCCGATGTGACGGCCATCATCCGCCACACACGGGACATCGCCTATCTGGACGACGGCGAGCTGGCCATTCTCAGTGCTAAGGGCATCCGGGTATACGACAGCCAGATGCGCCCCATCGAGAAGGAACACCGCCATGTGGACTGGGACGTGGCCGCCGCCGAGAAGGGCGGGTACGAGCACTTCATGCTCAAGGAGATCCACGAGCAGCCCCGTGCCATCCGGGAGGCCACTGCCGCCCGCATCCAAGGTGGTCAGGTGGTGCTGCGGGACCTGAACATGACGGATCAGCAGATCCGGGACATCAACAAGATCTTCATTGTGGCCTGCGGATCGTCGTACCACGTGGGGATGGTGGGCAAGTACAATCTGGAGCGGATGCTGCGGCGCAGCGTGGAGGTGTGTCTCGCCTCCGAGTTCCGGTACAGCGATCCCATCGTGGGCAAGGGCGATCTGGTCATCGTCATCAGCCAGTCCGGCGAGACGCTGGACACCATGGCGGCCCTGCGGGAGGCCAAGCGCCGGGGCGCCCACATCCTGAGCATCGTTAACGTGGTAGGCTCCTCTATCGCACGGGAATCCCATACGGTGCTCTATACGTGGGCCGGGCCGGAGATCGCCGTGGCCACTACCAAGGCATACAGCACCCAGATGGCGGTGCTGAATCTGCTGGGACTGTATTTCAGTCAGGTCATGGGGACGCTGGATCACGCGGTATACAGCGCTATGGTTCGAGGCATCGAAAAGCTGCCGGAGCAGATGGAGCGTATTCTGGAGCAGGCGGAGCACATCCACGACATCGCCAAGCGCTGCGCCGACCGGGAGGATGTGTTCTTCATCGGTCGGAATCTGGACTACGCCCTGTCGCTGGAGGGGAGCCTGAAGCTCAAGGAGATCAGCTATATCCACTCCGAGGCCTACGCCTCCGGCGAGCTGAAGCATGGCACCATTTCCCTCATTGAAGATGGCACGCTGGTCATTGCGCTGGGGACATATACCCCGCTGTTTGACAAGGCCATGAGCAATGTGGTGGAGGTACAGGCCCGTGGCGCACAGGTACTGGCCCTGACCACTGAGAGCCATGCCGGGGAGATGGGCAAGCGTGTGCCGATGCTGATGACCATTCCCGACACCGAGGAGATGCTGCTGCCCCAGCTGGGCGTGGTGCCGCTGCAGCTGCTGAGCTACTACATTGCGCTGGAGCGTGGCTGCGACATCGACAAGCCCCGGAATCTGGCCAAGAGCGTCACGGTGGAGTAAGCTCTCTGTCCCGTTTTTCCTGCGGAAAACCGAAAAAATCAACAAAAACCTGCGGTACACGGTACCGCAGGTTTTTTTATTTCTCTCCCTCACACGTTTTCGCCGTGGGGCAGATCCGGATAGGGAATAATAGGCGGTTGCTGGGGCCGGTGGGGCGCAAGGAGCTTCTCCATCCAGACCATGTCGTACCAGCGGCCGAACTTATAGCCGCAGCGGCGGAAGGTCCCGGCCAGCGTGAAGCCCAGATGCTCATGGAACTGGGCGCTGTTGCGGGTGAGATACTCGTCCTCCGCCTCCGGCCAGCCGATGCAGGCGTAGAGGTTCAGCACCCCCATCTGCGCCAACCGCTGTTCCAGTGCCGTATACAGCTGCCGCCCCAACCCCATTTTCCGGGCGTCGCGGGCCAGATAGATGGTCAGCTCACAGCTCCAGCCATAAGCGGCCCGACCCACAAAAGCCCCGGCGTAGGCGTAGCCCTGCACCGTGCCGTCCACCTCCGCCACCAGATAGGGGTAGCGGCTCATGATGTGCCGCATCCGTCGGCAAAACTCCTCCTGCGTGGGGGTGGTGTATTCGAAGCTGATGGCGGTATGCTGAACATAGTAGCTGTAAATTTCCAGCAGACGGGGCGCATCGGAGATACAGGCGTCCCGGATAATGACAGACATGGCGTGTTCCTCCCGGACAATGGAATCGATTGCATTTAAGTATAGTGCCGGGGCCAAAAATGTCAAGAAAAATCGCTTCTTGACATGGCCCGCTTTTGATACTACACTTTTGAACCATAGGGAGGGATGTTCATGGAGAGCGGACAGCTGCGAAAGCTGAACCTGTGCTACGCCGGGATCCAGAGCCTTTACTGGGCGGGCTTTGCCGCCATATGGGCCTTTTTGTCGGTGCTGCTTCTATACCGTGGCTTCAGCAACAGCCAGATCGGTACGGTGTCTGCGCTGGCGCTGCTGATGCCCTTGGCGGTGCAGCCGGTGCTGGCGTCGCTGGCGGACCGGGATCGACGCTTCACCAGCCGCCGCCTGGCCATGGCCCTGGCGGGACTTCTGCTGCTGTGCGCCGTGGGACTGTGGTGCTCCGCCGGGAGCATGGCGGTGACGGCGGCCCTGTATGTGCTGGTGGGCATCTCTCTGACGGCCACGGCCCCCTTCCACAGTGCCATGGCCATGGAGCTGCAGCAGCATGGCGTGGCCCTGAACTACGGCCTGAGCCGGGGTCTCGGCTCCGCCTGCTACGCCGCATCGGTGCTGGTGCTGGGCGTGGTGGTGGAGCGGTACGCCCCCACGGCGGTGCTGCCGGTATTTGCCGGGGAAATGCTGCTGCTCCTGCTGCTGACGTGGCGCTTCCGGGCCTCCCCCACGGCGGAGGCCGCCGCAGGAAGCGGCCCGGTGCTGTCCGTGGGACAGCTGCTGCGGCGTTACCCCGCCTACACATGGCTGCTGGTGGGCTGTGCGCTGCTGATGGCCTGCCACAGCGCCACCTGCACCTACATGATCCATATCGTGGGCAAGGTGGGCGGCAGCGAGAGCATGATGGGCTCGGCGCTGGCGGTGGCGGCGTTTCTGGAGCTGCCCGCCATGGGCCTGTTCAGCCGGGTGCGGCGGAAGGTACCGTTGGCGTGGCTGCTGATCTTCTGCGCCGCCTTTTTCGTCATCCGGGCCGGGCTGTTCTGGGCAGCCCGGTCGGTGCCGGTGCTGTATCTGGCGGCGGCGCTGGACTTCTTCGAGTACGGCATCTTCATCCCCGCCACGGTATACTATGTGGCCGAACACATCGACCCGGCCAATCAGGTGAAGGGCCAGTCCCTCATGGGCATGGCCACCACCGGCGTCGGCTCCGCCTTCGGCAACTTCGTCAGCGGTCAGCTGCTGGACCGGGCCGGGGTGAGCGGGATGCTGCTGTTCTGCTCCGCCTGCGCCGCAGTGGGCCTGCTGGTGGTCATCTATGCCGTGCGAAGGAAATAAGTGAAAAAACAGGCCGGAAGTCAAGTACTTCCGGCCTGTCAGCGTGTCGAAACAGTCTTTTCGTCACGCTGAGGCATTTTTCAGAACCTCAAAAAGTTCTGAAAAATAGGGATCATCATCGTGCAGGACACCCTTCCGCCCCGTTGACGAAAGGCTCTCACTTTTTTGATAGGCTCACAGGCCGGAAGTCAAGTACTTCCGGCCTGTTTCTTGACGGTCAAGGCTTGCCTTTATTCTCCACCGCCGCTGGTCTGCTGAAACGCCGTGAAGCGCACCGACAGCAGCAGCTTCCCTTCCCGTGAAAGCTCTGCATACACCGGATCCTCCTCTGCCAGCCACACGGTACACACCACCTTCTCGCCGTCGGCATCTGTGGTGTCCAGTGTCAGCCGCCGGCAGGGGATATCCTCCAGCGTCTCCTCCCCCACCTCCAGCACATACCCCTCCGCCAGCGCCCGCAGCAGATAGGGGATGCAGTTGGCCGGAGACACGGTGTCCCCCACTCCTGCCGCCAGCGCCGGACCGTCATACTGGATCAGCAGCTTCTCCCCGGTGACGGTGGCGGACAGTCCCGCCAGCTCCTCCGGGGCCATCACCGTGGTGGTGGCCGTGTCTTTTGTCCGGTCACAGGTGCAGCGCACCGTGAAGCTGCGAGTCTCCCCCTCCGGATGGCTCACGATCTCCGCCTCCGCCACGGCCCCCGTCAGGGCCGCATATCGCTGCTGCACCGCCTGCGCCTCAGCCGCATCCTTCTTCCCGCAGCCGCACAGCAGCAGGCACAGCGCCGCCGCCAGATACATTCCTCGTTTCAACGTCTCCTCCCTTCCGGAAGGCTCTCCGTTTCCCGCCGTCTCTCTATTCCGTCACTTCCCGCAGGGCCTGCGGCAGACGCTCCAGAAGATCCGTGGGTGTCATGCCCCACTGTCCCTTCTCCTGCGCCGCCAGATCCCCGGCCCGGCCGTGGAGCCATACGGCGCAGCAGCAGGCATCGAAGGCGTCCATGCCCAGTCCCAGCAGAGCCAGCACCACCCCGGACAGTACGTCGCCGCTGCCGCCCTTGGCCATGCCGCAGTTGCCGGTGGTGTTCACCCGGCACCGGCCGTCCGGCCCGGCCACCACGGTCCCCGGCCCCTTCAGCACCACCACGGCCCCGGACCGGCGGGCAAAGTCCTCCGCCGCCGTAGTCCGCCCTTGGGACAGATTGCCGCCTACCCGGAGGAACTCTCCCTCATGGGGCGTCAGCACCGTCACCCGGCCACGCCGTCGCTCCCATTCATCCATATGCCCCGCCAGCGCATTTATGCCGTCGGCATCCAGCACCAGCGGCTGGGGCAGATCCATCAGCCGCCGCACCAGCGCATCCGTCTGCCGGCCCCGGCCCAGACCGCAGCCCAGCAGCACGGCGTCGCAGCCCGCCGCTCGCCGCCGGATCGTCTCCTCCGCCAGCAGGGACAGCCGTCCCTCCGCCTCCGGCAGGGGAAAGGGCATGGCCTCGTCGCTTTTCACCGCCGCCACCGGCCAGATACTCTCCGGCACCCCCAGAAACACCAGTCCCGCCCCGGAACGCACCGCCCCACGGCTGGCAAATACCGGCGCTCCGGTATAGCCCACGCTGCCGCACAGACACAGCACCTTACCGAAGGTACCCTTGTGGCCCTCCGGGTCCCGGCGAGGCAGCAGCCGCCTCACAAGCTCCCGGCCGATGGGCTCGGCCTTCCTCTCATACTCCATGATCCGCCCTCCCAGCATCGTAAATTCTGAGGCGAGTATACCACACTTTCTCCAAAAAACACACCCCCCCATTTTGGCCGGGGCCGTATTGACATCCGCCGCCGTATCCCTTATACTTGGGTACACGAAATTTTCAGGAGGTACGACCTATGCTTTCTTCCACCAGACAGTTCACCGATGCCATGGACAACAAGGGCATCAAATATGAGTACAAGGGTACTACCGACTCCGGCAAAGACATTGTCGTGCTGAGCTATACCTGCGAGAACATCTCCACCCTGACGCTGCGCTTCTTCTTCGATGAGGACTGCGAGGCGGTGGCCATCCGGATGTTCGATCTGGTGAAATTTCCGGAGAGCAAGCTGCCCACCATGCTGGCTGCCATCAATCAGCAGAACGCCAGGTTCCGCTTCGTGAAGTTCGTCATCGATACCAATGACCACACCGTGCAGGCGGAGGCGGACGTGGCCTTCCGCAGCCACGATGTGGGGGATATCTGTCTGGAGTATGTCTCCCGGTGCATCAACATCTGTGACGATGCCTACCCGGAGCTGATGAAGGCCCTCTGGGGCTGAGCGCCATACCGACCCCGTCGGAGGAGGGACAGCCGTCCCTCCTCCGGTTTTTCGCCGTTTTCTCCCGGCGGCGGACAAATTCCCCCTTGCAAGTTTCTCCCGGCTGTGGTATAAGTATGGTAGGTAAATGCGTTGAACGGGAAGTTCCGCAGGAAACGCCTTTCCAAGAGAGGACCGGCCATCGGCTGGAAGCCGGTTCGTCAGGCGCTGTGGTGTTCGCCCGGGAGCAGCCGTGAGGAAATGCACGGACGGGTCATCCTCCGTTATGGGGAAACGAGTGCGCAGCTGCTGCTGCGAAGCTGGGTGGTACCACGGAAGTTCTATGCCTTTCGTCCCAAGTTATTTGGGGGGAAGGGCTTTTTTCGTCCCAAAAATCTGATCCGATACGGAGGAGGACCCACATGAAAGAAAAACTGACACAACTGCTGCAGGAGGGCAAGGACCGCATCGCCGCCGTCCGCAGCGAAGCGGAGCTGCAGGAGGTCAAGGCCCTGCTGCTGGGCAAGCAGGGCAGCCTGACGGGGCTGCTGAAGGAGCTGCCCAAGCTGGACGCCGCTCTGCGGCCGGAGATGGGCAAGGCGGTGAATCAGGCCAAGGCCCAGCTGACGGCGCTGCTGGATCAGCGGCGGGAGGAGCTGAAGCTGAAGGCCTCCGAGGTATCGCCGGACTTCGATATCTCCGTCCCCGGCATCCTGCCTCCGTCCGGTGGCCTGCACCCCATCACCCAGATGTGCTACGACCTCAACGACGCCTTCCGCTCCATGGGCTTCGAGATCTTTGAGGAGTCCGACATTACCAGTGAGCTGTACGGCTTCGACAATCTGAACTTCCCCCCCAACCACCCCGCCCGTGAGAGCATGGACACCTACTGGCTGGAGGGCCACGACAAGGGCGAGTGCTGGGATAAGCTCTGCCTGCGTCCCCACCTCACCGGCGGCTCCGTGCGGTATATGCAGACCCACAAGCCCCCCTACCGCTTCGTGTACCCCGGCCGGGTGTACCGCAACGAGACCACCGATGCCCGCCACGAGCGTGCCTTCTTCCAGTATGAGGCCCTCATCGTGGACAAGAACTTCACCTTCGCCTCCGGCAAGGTGATGATCAAGAGCATCCTCTCCAAGGTATTCGGCCGGGACGTCCCTGTGCGGATGCGTGCGGGCTTCTTCCCCTTCGTGGAGCCCGGCTTCGAGATCGACATGGGCTGTCTGGTCTGCGGCGGCAAGGGCTGCAGCGTGTGCAAGCACGTGGGCTGGATCGAGATCATGCCCGGCGGCACGCCCCACCCCAATGTCCTGCGGGCGGCGGGGCTGGATCCGGATGAATACACCGGCTTCTATGTCAACATCGGTCTGGACCGGCTGGTGATGATGCGCTACGGCGTGGACGACGTCCGCCTGTTCCACAGCGCCGATCTCCGGTTCCTGCGTCAGTTCCATTAAGGGAGGGTACGACACATGAAAGTTTCACTGAATTGGATCAAGGATTATGTAAAGCTCCCGGAGGATATGGACCTGACCCGTCTGGCCTATGACCTGACCATGTCCACCGTGGAGGTGGAGGGGGCCGAGGACCTGGCCAAGCGCTTCGAGCATATGCTGGTGGGCGTGGTGACGGAGGTCTGCCCCCATCCCAACGCCGACAAGCTGCGGATCTGCAAAACGGACATCGGCGGCGGCGACATCCGGGAGATCGTCTGCGGCGGCACCAACCTCACCGCCGGGATGCGGGTGGCCGTGGCCTGCCCCGGCGCCCTGTGCCGCTGGCACGGCGAGGGTGAGCCGGTGGAAATTAAGGAATCCAAGCTGCGGGGCGTCAAGAGCTACGGCATGATCTGCGCCGCCTCGGAAATCGGTCTGGGGGATCTGTTCCCCACCGACGAGGAGGCCCACATTCTGGATCTCAGCGCCTTTGACGTACCCGCCGGCACCTCCATTGCCGATGCGCTGGATCTCCACGACATCATTCTGGAGATCGACAACAAGTCCATGACCAACCGCCCCGACCTGTGGGGCCACTACGGTCTGGCCCGTGAGATCGCCGCCCTGTACGGGCTGCCCCTGTCCCGGTTCCGCCCCTTCCCCCGTGATCTGCCCGCCGGCGGACTGACGGTGACGGTGGAGGACCCGGAGCGCTGCCCCCGCTACATCGGGGCCGAGCTCACCGGCGTGTGCGTCAAGCCCTCCCCCTTCTGGATGCAGAGCCGCCTGTGGCGTGCGGGGATGCGGCCCATCAATGCGCTGGTGGATATCACCAACTATGTGATGCTGGCCACCGGCCAGCCCACCCACGCCTTCGACTCCGACAACATTCAAGGCCATATCATCGTCCGCCGGGCGCAGGAGGGCGAAAAGCTGCTGCTGCTCAACGGCAAGGACCTCTCCCTCTCCGCCGACGATCTGGTCATTGCCGACGATGCCGGTGTGGTGGCGCTGGCGGGCGTCATGGGCGGCGCCAAGGATTCCATCCTGCCCACCACCCACAAGGTCATTCTGGAGGTAGCCAACTTCAACGCCGCCGGCGTCCGCCGGACGGCTCTGCGGTACGATAACCGCACCGAGGCCTCCTCCCGCTATGAAAAGGCCATCGACCCCCAGCGCTGCGATCAGGCGCTGGAGCTGGCGGCGGAGCTGTTCCGCCAGCTGTATCCGGAGGTGCAGTTCACGGGCCTTGTGGACCACTACCCCGCCCCCATGGCCTGCAAGGAACTGGACGTGGCTCTCAGCTGGCTGGAGCGCCGTCTCGGCAAGCCTCTGACGCAGGAGGATGTATCCCATAAGCTGGGCCTGCTGGGCTTTACCACCTCCTTCAGCGGCGACACCATGCACGTCACCGTTCCCTCCTGGCGCTCCACCGGCGACGTGTCCATTCAGGCGGACATCATGGAGGAGGTAGCCCGGATGTACGGCTACGAGAACTTCGAGGCCGCCCCCATCACCACCTCCTTCGACGGGGCCATCAACCAGCTGGATAAGGATCTGGAGCGGCGCATCAAGGAGTATCTGGCCATCCGCTGCGGGCTGCAGGAGATCTTCACCTACCCGTGGATGGACGAGCAGTATGTAAACGCCATCCTGCAGGACACCACCGGCATCCTGTCCCTGTCCACGCCCCCCTCCCCCACGGAGAAGATGATCCGCTCCTCCCTGCTGCCCAATCTCTGCAAGGCAGTGGTGAAGAACGAGCGCTACTTCACCGACTTCTCCCTCTTTGAAACGGCGCAGGTATTCCGGGACGAGAACTACACCGCTCCCTACGATGAACGGGAGAAGCTGCCCTCCCAGCGCAAGCATCTGGGCGCCGCCTTCGTGGGCAGCGACAAGGACATCACTACCCTGTTCCGCCGGGCCAAGGGCGTGGTGGAGGCCATGCCCCGCTACACCCATATGGAGGACTATACCCTCCGTCAGGTGGAAAAGCCCGTGTGGGCCGACACCGTGGTGTGGCTGAACCTGTATCTGGGCGAGGAGCACATCGGTGATCTGGCCCTGCTGAGCAAAAAGGTATCCATGGAGTGCGGCATCAAGAATCTGGCGGTGATGCTGCTGGAGCTGGATATGGACGCATTGATCCCCTTCCGCTCCCGCACCAACACCTTCACCCACCTGCCGGAGTACCCCATGACGGACTACGACGTGTCGGTGCTGGTGGACGGCGAGACCCGGTGGGATGCTATGCGGGACGCTATTCTGGAAAAGCGCCACGAGCTGCTCCACGGCGTATCCTTTGTGGACGAGTACCGGGGCAAGCAGGTGCCGGAGGGCAAGAAGTCCGTGACCCTGCGTCTGACCATCGGTTCTGCGGAAAAGACCCTGACCTCTCAGGAGATCGAGGCCTGCGCCGCCTCCGCCGTGAAGCGGCTGGCAAAGCACGTGGGCGCCGAGCTGCGGGGAAAATAAAAGAACCGTCATTTGCCGCTTTCCCTCTTTACAGAACGGGAAAAAAGCCGTATAATGAGTCACAGAGTACGGAAGGAGGTATGTCCCCATGGAAGATTTCACCCGCAAATTCAACGCCGCACAGGACAAATCCGTGCAAATTCATCACGTTTTGACCACCGTTTACGAGGCGCTGAAGGAGAAGGGCTACGACCCCATCAACCAGATCGTGGGCTACATCCTGTCCGAGGACCCCACCTACATCACCAACCACAACTCCGCCCGCACCCTCATCTGCAAGGTGGATCGGGACGAGCTGCTGCAGGCTCTGGTGAAGAATTATCTGGACATCGACTGATGCCCCTCCGCAAGTAAAAAAGGGACGCCCGGAGGATATCCTCCGGGCGTCCTTTTTCCCCTCTCCCGCCGCCGCACATTGACATCTTCTGCCACATCTGTTATAGTATCCATCATACACTGCATCGTATGCCTATCATCTCTATCCATCTCTGCGGACTATGAGGAACATTGTTATGCTGAACATCCAACATCTGACCAAGACCTACAGCGGAAAAAAGGCGGTGGACGATCTGTCCCTGCACATCGCCCCCGGCGAAATTTACGGCTTCATCGGCCACAACGGCGCCGGTAAGACCACCACCCTCCGCTCCGTGGTGGGCATCCTGCAATTCGACGCCGGGGAGATCACCATCGGCGGCAAGTCCATCCGCACCGACCCCATCGCCTGCAAGCGGGAGCTGGCCTATATCCCCGATAACCCCGACCTGTACGACTACATGACCGGCATCCGGTATCTCAACTTCATCGCTGACATCTTCGGCGTCAGCTCGGAGGTGCGCGGTCAGCGCATCCACGACTACGCCGCCCGCTTCGAGCTGACGGACGATCTGGCTCAGCCCATCGCCGCCTACTCCCACGGCATGAAGCAGAAGTTGGCCATCATCTCCGCATGGCTCCATCAGCCCCGTCTCATCATCATGGATGAGCCCTTTGTGGGTCTTGACCCCAAGGCCGCCCATCTGCTCAAGAGCATGATGCGGGAGTTCTGCGACGCAGGCGGCGCCATCTTCTTCTCCACCCACGTGCTGGAGGTGGCGGAGAAGCTCTGCGACAAGGTAGCCATCATCCGTGGCGGCAAGCTGATCCGCTCCGGCACCATGGAGGAGGTCAAGGGCGACGACTCTCTGGAGGAGGTCTTTCTGGAGCTGGAGGGCGAGTCATGCTGAAGCTTCTTGTCAAAAAGCAGCTGACGGAGATCTTCCGTGCCTACCTCTACGACGCCAAGAAGAACCGGGCTCGCTCCAAGGCGGCCACCGTGGGCTACATCATCTTCTTCGTCCTTCTGATGGCAGGCGTCATCGGCGGTATGTTCACCACTCTGTCCCTTGCCATGTGCCGGAGCATGGCCGAGGCCGGCATGAGCTGGTTCTATTTCGCCATCATGGGCCTTATGGCCATCCTGCTGGGTGCCTTCGGCAGCGTGTTCACCACCTATTCCAGCCTCTACCTGCCCAAGGACAATGACCAGATGCTCTCCCTCCCCATTCCGGTGGATACCCTCATCGCCGCCCGGCTGCTGGGGGTGTACCTCATGGGCCTCATGTACTCCGGTGTGGTGGTGCTGCCGGCCATCATCGTCTATTGGGCGACGGTGTCCGCCGCCCCGCTGCACCTGCTGGCGGGCGTTCTGTTCCTGCTGCTGATCTCCCTGTTCGTCATGGCCATCTCCTGCCTGCTGGGCTGGGTGGTGGCCAAGGTCAGCCTGAAGCTGAAGAACAAAAGCTTCGTCACCGTGGTGCTGTCGCTGGTGTTCTTCGGCCTGTACTACTACTTCTTCTCCTTCAAAGCCAACTCTCTGCTGACGGAGCTGCTGCAGAACATCGCCCTCTATGGCGACAAGGTCCGCTCCTCCGCCTACCCCGTGTACCTCTTCGGTCAGGCGGGCGCCGGCGATCCCCTGTCCATGCTGCTTCTGACGGCGGCCATCGCCGTGCTGTTCGGCCTGACGTGGCTGCTGCTCTCCCGCAGCTTCCTCTCCATCGCCACGGCCTCCGGCCATGTGGGCCGCAAGGTCTACCGGGCCAAGGCCGTCCGGTGCCGGAGCATTTCCTCCGCCCTGCTGGACCGGGAGCTGCGCCGCTTCACCTCCAGCGCCAACTATATGCTCAACTGCGGCTTCGGCACGTTGTTTCTGGTGCTGGCCTCCGGCTTCCTCCTGTGGCAGGGCCGGGAGCTGCTGGAACTGGTGTCGCAGTCCTTCCCTGAAAGATCCGGTGCCATGCCGGTGCTGCTGGCCTTCGTCCTGTGCCTGCTCAGCGCCATGAACGACACCACCGCCCCCTCCGTCTCGCTGGAGGGCAAGCAGCTCTGGCTGGCCCAGTCTCTGCCGGTATCCCCGTGGCAGGTGCTGCGGGCCAAGCTGCGGCTCCAGCTGCTGATTACTATACCGCCTATGCTGCTGTGCCTTGTGTGCCTGCTGGCGGTGTACCCCGGTTCCCCTCTGGAGCTGCTGTTCATCGCCGTCACCGCCCTGTCCTATGCCCTGCTGATGGCTCTGCTGGGCCTGTTCCTGGGCCTGAAAATACCCAACCTCAGCTGGACCAACGAGGTGGTCCCCATCAAGCAGAGCGCCTGCGTGGCCCTCTCCCTCTTCAGCGGTTGGGCCGTGGCCATGATCCCCGGCGCCCTCTATCTGCTGACAGGCATCGGCAGCTTGGACCCGCTGCTCTATCTCTCCGTCGTCACGGCGCTGCTGCTGATCCTCTCCGCCGTGCTGTCCCTTTGGGTGAAAAAGACCGGCAGCCGCATCTTTGCCGCCCTGTGATCCCCCATACATGAAGAAGAGACGCCGTATGCCAGTGGCATACGGCGTCTCTTTTTCATGTGAGCTTCTTTCCCATCTCCAGCCGCACCTCGTGGGCCTCCGGGTCGTGATTGGTGTAGGAGTACAGGTCGAAGCCGATGATCTCAAACCCGCACTTCCGATAAAAGGCAATGGCCCGCTCGTTGCAGGTCTGTGTCTCCAGCACCGCCATCCGCATGGGGGCCGCCTCCTCCAGCATCTTCTCCATCAGAGCGGTGGCCACGCCGCAGCGCCGGTGCTTCTCCTGAAAAATGCACAGATTGCTGATGCGCCATCGGTGGTTCCACGACTCCGGAGAGCCCTCCGCAATGCCCAGCAGCTCCCCATCCTGAAAAGCGCCGTACACCACCGGAGCCTCCAGCCACTCCCCGAACAGGGTGTCGTTGAAGGACCGCTCCTCCACCTTTCCGAAGGAATGGTGCTCCATCCGGAATCCCTCCTCCACCGGGACGATATCCCAGCAGCCTCCGGTCTGATACCGTGCCGTGAAGCCATACCCCCGCCACTGGACGGGATCCAGCTTCTTGATCTCCATATCGCTCCTCCTTACAGGGCCGTCCCCTTCTTGGGGACATACAGGCGGCTCATGTCCACACCCTCCAGCCTCAGCAGCTGCACCTTGCGCTCCAGTCCTCCGGCATAGCCGGTGAGACTCCCGTCGCTGCCCACCACCCGGTGGCAGGGGACGATGATGGAGATGGGGTTGTGTCCCACAGCGCCACCCACCGCTTGGGCCGACATCTGCCGCAGGCCCCGTTTCCGGGCCACGGCCTCCGCCAGCGCCCTATAGGTGGTGGTCTCGCCGTAGGGGATCTGTCGCAGCAGCGCCCACACCTCCTGCCGGAAAGGGGAGCCTGCCAGATGAAGCGGCGGCAGGAAGTCCGGCTCCCTGCCCGCAAAATAGATATCCAGCCACCGCTTGGTCTCCTCCAGCACCGGCGTCTCCTGCGGAGCGCCCTCCGGTACGCCCGGGAAATACTTCTCCCCCGCCAACCACAGGCCCGTCAGGCCCTCCTCGTCCGCCGCCAGCAGCAGCTCCCCCACCGGGGAAGCATAGCTCTGCCACGCTGTCATATCACTTCGCCCCTTTCTTTCCCTGCGGCGCATAGTCCCGCAGCTCCGGCACAGCACCTCCGGCCACCGCCCACAAATAGAGACTGGCCACGCTGCCATAGGGGCTGTACCGTCGCCGATACTTCTCAAACAGCTCCCGGCCCACCTGCCGGTGGTGATACACCATCCGCAGTCCCCGCTGGATGGCCAGATCGTCATAGCTGAAAATATCCGGTCTTTGCAGGCAGAACAGCAGGATCATCTCCGCCGTCCACGCCCCCACGCCCTTCAGGGTACACAGCTGCCGGATGGCCTCCGCATCGCTGCTCTCCCGCACCGTTTCCGGGTCGAAGGCTCCGCTCTGGACTCGGAGGGCAAAGTCCGTGATGTAGGCCGCCTTGCGCCCGCTGATGCCCAGCGCCTGCAAGCCCTCCGGTCCCGCCGCCAGTACGCTCCCGGCGTCCACGGTCCCCAGCGCCTCCTGCATCCGCCGCCAGACGGTGGCCTGCGCCTTGGTGGAGATCTGCTGCCCCACGATGTGGTGTACCACAGCGGCGAACAGATCCGGGTCCACCTCCCGCCGGATCATCCCCACCCGGTCGATGACCTCCCCGATCCGCTTGTCTCTGCTCCGCAGATACTGAAGCTCCGTCTCACCATAGTCGAAATACATCTCTCCGCCCCCTGCCTGCATCCGTCCCTTTCGTCCAGAACATTTGTTTCAAATGTACCATACCCTCTCGCCGCTGTCAAGTCCCGCCGCCAAACGCCCCGTATCCCGACCTCCTTCACCCCAAAGGAGATTTTATTTGCGAATCCCGCCGCTCTATGGTGTGCGCTGGCGGCCAACATCGCCATGATGCCCGCCATCTCCGCCCTGCTGAGCGCCCTGTCGGCCGGGACGGCGGAGGGCCGGCCCTTTGCCGTGGCCGCCGGTGCGGCGGCCCTTGCGCTGGTGGTGCGCTGCTTCTGCGCCATAGGAGCCGCCGCCATGAGTTTCCACTCCTCCCATCGGCAGCAAAATACCCCGCCTGACTGGCGGGGTATTTTATTTACCGATCCTTTTTATCGATCCCTTACTTCTTTCTCTCCTCCAGCGAGTGAGCCAGCGTCAACAGGAAGTCGTGATCCGGCCACGGGAGGATGGCCTCCTCGGCCCGGCGGGTACACTCCTCCACGGCCGTGCAGCAGCCCTCCAGCCCCAGCACGTCCACGAAGGTGACCTTTCCCTCCTCTCGATCGGAACCGATGGGCTTGCCGAACACAGCCTCGTCGCCCACCACATCCAGCATATCGTCCCGGATCTGAAAGGCTAAGCCCAGCTTGTCGGCAAAGGCGATGGCCTGCTGCCGCATGGTCGCCGGCATCCCCGACGCCACGCAGCCCAATTCCGCCGCCGCCGAGATCATGACCCCGGTTTTCAGCCGGTACATCCCCGTCAACTCCTGTTGGGTGGATACACCGCACAGGGTATCGATCACCTGACCGGCCACCATACCGTCGGCGCCGGCGGCGTGGGACAGCACCCGGATGGCCTCCACCCGGCTCTCCGCCGACATACAGGGGGCCTCGGCAATAAGCCGAAAGGCCTCCGGCTGGAGGGCATCCCCCGCCAGCACCGCCAGCGTCTCGCCGTAGGCCTTATGGCAGGTAGGCTTTCCCCGCCGCAGATCGTCGTCATCCATACAGGGCAGGTCGTCGTGAATGAGGGAGTAGGTGTGGACCAGTTCCAGCGCACAGGCATAAGGCAGAGCCAGATGCCAGTCTATCCCACCCAGACGGGCCATCTCCAGCGTCAGCACCGGGCGGATGCGCTTGCCGCCGCCCAGAAGGCTGTACCGCATGGCCTCCTGCAATCTTCCATAGGGCTTGTCAGTGGAGAAAAGTCCCTCCAGATACTGCTCAATGGCCGCCTGATAGGCGGCATATCGGGTGTAAAAATCCATGGTCATTCCTCGCTTGCAAATTCCGTTTCCACCGGAGCGCCATCAGGGCCCTTCATCAGCCGCACCACCTGCTGCTCCGCCTGATCCAGCTCCGTGCGGCAGGCTGCCGCCAACCGGGTCCCCTCTTCAAACAGGGACAGGGACTGGCTCAGAGGCACGTCCCCCTTTTCCAGCCGGGTGACGATCTCCTCCAGCCGGGTCATATTCTCTTCAAAGGTCTTGTCTGCCATCACGCTTCCTCCTTTTCCGTTACCGTGCAGCGCAGGCCGCCCTGCGCCAGCCGCAAATGAATGGTATCCCCGGACTGCACCTGCGCCGCCGTCCGCAGCACTGCGCCGTCCTCCGTCCGGGCCATGGCATAGCCCCGGCCCAGCACCTTCAGGGGGCTCAGGGCATCCAGCTTGGCCGCCAGTGCCGCAAAGCGCCGCTGCTCCTCCTGCCACTGGGCATTGGCCGCCGTCAGCAGCTTCTGCTGCACATAGTCCAGCTGGAGCCGCTTATCCTGCACAAAGGCCAGCGGGTCTGTCAGCACCCGCTTCTCCGCCAGTGCCTTCAGCCGCCGCTCCTGCCGCTCCAGCCCGTTCAGCGTCCCCTGCGCCATACGACTGCGGAAGCTGTCCAGCCTCTGCAGCAGCTCCGCCATGTCCGGCACGGCGATCTCAGCGGCGTTGCTGGGGGTGGAGGCCCGGCGGTCCGCCACGAAGTCGGCAATGGTCACATCCGGCTCATGACCTACGGCGGAGATCACCGGGATCTCTGATGCGTAGATGGCCCGTGCCACCCGCTCGTCGTTGAAGGCCCATAGGTCCTCCATGGAGCCGCCGCCCCGGCCGGTGATGAGCACGTCCGCCAGCTTCCAGCGGTTGGCGTAGCGGATGGCCCCTACGATCTCCGGCGGAGCCTCCACGCCCTGTACCCGCACCGGCAGCAGCAGCACCTTGGCAATGGGGTAGCGCCGCCGCAGGATGCGGATCATGTCGTGGATCGCCGCCCCGGCGGAGCTGGTGACGATGGCGATGCGCTGGGGATATCGGGGCAGAGGCTTCTTGTGTCCCTCGTCGAACAGTCCCTCCCGGTACAGCTTGTCCTTCAGCTGTTCAAAGGCCACATACAGATCCCCCACGCCGTCCGGCGACAGCTGGGAGCAGTAGAGCTGATAGGCCCCGTCCCGTGGAAACACGCTGATGCGGCCATAGGCGATGACTTGCATCCCGTTCTCCGGCCGGAACCGCAGCTTCATGGCGCTGCCCTTGAACATGACGCACCGCAGAGCGCCCTCCCCGTCCTTCAGGGTGAAGTAGTGATGCCCGGAGGGGTATATCTTATAGTTGGACAGCTCCCCCCGGATGTAGATGCCGGAGAGCTGAGGGATGCCGTCGATGACGTTTTTGATGAAGCCGTTGACCTCCGATACGGTATAGATCTGGCCTTCCATCGCTTCCTCCTTCCGCAGAATACAGTGCAGGCAGAGCAAGCGCACCTGCTCTGCCTGTGATGTGTCAGTCCTTGACCTCTTCCCGCAGGAAGCTGGCCAGAATGCCGTTGATGAATTTCACCACCTCGGCGGACTCGTACTTGCCGGCGATCTGCACCGCCTCGCTGATGGCCACACCGTGGGGGATATCCGGCATATACAGGATCTCATACATGGCCACCCGCATGACGGCAGAGGCCATCAGAGGGATGCGCTCGAAGCGCCAGCCCTGTGCGTACCGGGCGATGTAGTCGTCCAACTCCGCCGCATGGTCCGCCACGCCCGCCACCAGACGGCGGATATACTGCGCCTGCTTGGCGTTGGGGGCATCGGCGTACAGCCCGCACTCCGGCGCCAGCTCCGCAAAGCACTCCGGCGCCAGCCGCCGGTCCAGAAACTCCCCCACCGGGAGGTCCGTAAAATTCCATTCATACGCCAGATGGGCGGCGATCTCCCGTGCCGTGTTGCGTGTCATACCCGTTTCGTCCTTTTCTCTCGTATCCTATGTCTGCTCAGTCGAAGCTGATGCCGCCCACATGGACGTTGACCGCCTTCACCGGGAAGCCGGTCATGCCCTCCAGCGCCGAATAGACGGCGTTCTGGACCTTCTGAGCCACCTCAGCGATGGCAAAACCGTAGCGGATCATGAGAAACAGGTTCACCACCACGCCGTCCTCGGCCATCTCCACCCGGACGCCCTTGGCGGTCATCTTCTTGCCGCCCACCAGATCCGCCATATTGGCGTTGAGCAGGCCGCCCACGCCCTCCGTCTCCAGCGCCACAGAGCTGGAGATGGATGCCACCACATCCTCGGAGATCTGGATGGTACCCATACTCTCCTGACGGGTGATATACTCTTTATTTTCAGCCATAGCAATCTTACTCCCGTTCTTTTGGTATATTCGAATCATTGGTATTATACCATCGGCAGCGGGAAAATACAACCACTAATTTGCCTCCATGATCTTGATCTGCTCCGGGGTGTAGTCCGTCTCGTTGACCACAATGTCCTTGATGCGAGCCACATCCGCCGTGTTCAGTCCCGTCTCCGGAGCCGCCACCACCACGCTGACGCTGTCCTCCCCCATGAACACCACGCAGTCGGCGTAGCCCTTGGCCGTCACCAAACTCTCGATCTGGGACTCGGCCACCGTGTACGACGCCAGCACCTGCAAGGTCCGGGATGCCTCGTTGAGAACACTCTCCTCGGCGTTTTCGTCGCTCTCTGCCTCCTGCAGCATATGGATGGCGTTGTCCCGTGCCTGCTTGCGGCTGAGCCGTGCGGTGGCGAAATAATCGTCCTCCGCCGGGGCCGGATCCCCTGCCGTCTCCTCATTGGCGTTGACCAACTCCGACTGGCCCAGCACCTTGTTGTCCTTGACGCTGTCGCTGTACCGCCAGTTCATGTACACCGCACCGCACACCAGCAGCAGTACCGCCGCCGCCACACCTCGCCGTTTCCACACCGTTTTCATGTCCGTCCCTCCTGTTATTGTTCCCATCGCACCACTGTGATCTTCTCCGTGGACAGCCCCGTCAGCGCCGCCACGGCCTCCGTCACCGCCAGACGCACGGCACTGCTGCCGCCCCCCTGACACACCACCACCGCTCCCTGATACACCGGGTAGTCCTGCCGGGTCACCAGCGCCTCCTGCCAGCCGCTGCCCCGGTTCACCGTCACCGGCTGGCTCCGCTGCCGCAGACTGCCCTCCTCCTGCTCCAGATCCATGTCCTGGGCCAGCTGGAGGGTGGGGCCGGTCTTTAAGCTCAGCATCACCTGTACCCGGCCCACGCCGCTCATTCTGCCCAGCAGCTGGGCCATGCGCCGCTCCGTCTCCTCCAGCGAATAGAGCTGGGTATCGTCGCTCGTCTGCCGCTCCTGTCCGCTGCTCTTGCCCGTGGGCAGAAGCAGCAGCAAAAGGCCCGCCAGCAGCACCAGCCCCACGGCCCGGTATTTCCGGAAGATATCCCTTAGCTTTTCCCTGTCCATCCCTCACTCCTCCGGCTGCCAGCTCTGGCGGGAGGCCGGGATACCCAGCTCCTGCGCCATGTAGTCCGACAGCACCTGATCCCTTTCCACGTCCAGCGACGCCCCATAGGGCAGGGGCAGGCCATCCTCCGTGCGAACCTCCACCTGCACCCGGCAGTCGATGCCCAGCGACGCCGCTTTTTCCGATATATATGCGGCGGTGCGGTCGGCTATGTCCCCGGACAGACTGTCGGCGTAGGCCGCCTGATACGCCTCCGTCTGCCGGTCCATCTCCCGCTGGTACGTCTCGTACCGCCACGTCAGCTCCTCCCACCGCACCCGCAGCAGTGGCTGCACCACCGCCAGCAGCAGGATCAGTCCTCCCGCCAGCCCGGCGATGCGGCGGATGGTCTCCCCCTTGGGCAGCATCGCCGTCAGCAGGGACACCGCCAGCGCCGCAGCGGTCAGGCCCAGCAGCCATCCTTGAAGCATCTCCATCATGGCGTCACCACCAGAATGGCCGAGGAGATGGAGATGAGCAGCAGCAGGGCGCAGCTGCCGGTCATACCCAGCATCAGGCCGAACACACCACCCAGCGCATCGATGAGCTTCGCCAGCTCCGGAGCGGCGGTCATCCCCGCCAGAAACGCCGTCAGCTTATACAAAAGATACTGCACCCCCAGACGTACAAAGGGTCCCAGACACGCCGCCAGCACCCCCAGCAGGCCGAATACGCCGATGGCGTTTTTCACCACGCCCGCCCCGGCCAGCACACTGCCCGCCGCATCGGAGAGGATGCGGCCCACCACCGGCATGGCCCCTACGGCGGAGCGGGCCACCTGCACCGTCAGGGCGTCCGCCGAGGTACTGACGGCCCCGGACAGGGTCAGGTAGCCGGTAAACAGCACCAGTGAGCCCGTCAAAAGCCACGTCACCACCCGGCTGGCCGCCTTGGCGACGGTCCCCAGCCCGTGCCGGGGCAGCATGGCATCCGCCGTGGCCGCCGCCGCCAAAAAGTACGTCATAGGCAGCAGTAGTCCCCGGATGAGGGTAATGAGGGCATCGGCAAAGCACACGGCGATGACCTGTCCCGTTCCGGCGGTAACAGCGCCCCCTCCGGCGGCCACAGCGGCGGCCAGCGTCGGCAGCAGCGCCTTGGAGAACACATCCAATTCCTCGATGGTCTGGGTCCCCAGCCCCAGCAGGCTCTTCATGCTGCCCAGCGACAGCACCGCAATGGCCGCCGCCCCGGCCATGGGCAAAAAACGGCGCATGGGGCTCTCCGGGGTGCGAAGCACGGCATCCGCCGCCCCGCACAGCAGCACCACCCCTAAGATCAGCACCGCTCCCCGCAGGTTCCCCCGCAGAGCCTCCCCCAGAAGAGTCGTCCCCTGCTCCAGCAGAGCGGCGATGCCGCCGGAGAAGTCCTTTCCCTCCAGCTCCTCCGCCGCCGGGGGAGCGGCGTCCGTCACCTCCTGCGGCAGGTCCGCCGCCCACGCAGGTACCATCGCCAGAAGCAGCAGGCACGCCAGCCACACCGCCCTTACAGCAGCGACCGCAGCACCTCCCACGCTGCCTGCATCAGGGGCAGCACCGCCAGCAGCGCCCCCATGGCCCCGGCCATCTCCACCGCCGAGGCCACGGCGCTCTCCCCGGCATCCCGGCACAGATCTGCGCCGATGCGGGTCACCACGGCGATGCCCGCCGTTTTCAGCAGGGGGAGAAACAGCGTGGAGGATATCTCCACCGCCGCCAGCAGGTCCTCCAGAAAGGCCCATACCTCCCGCACACCACGGACGGCTGCCAGCGCCGCCGCCCCGCATACCGCCACGGCCAGCAGCAGCGCCAGCTCCGGCGTATGCTTTTTCAGCAAAGCGGCCAGCACGGCGCCCAGCAGTCCCAACGCCACGATCTGCCATACAGCCTCCATCTCTTATAACCCAAACAGCGTCTTGACCAGCTGGAACAGGTCGCTGATCTGCTGCACCAGCATCATCAGTACCACCACCAGACCGGCCAGCGTGGTCATCATAGCCTGCTCCTCCCGGCCGCTGCGTACCAACAGCAGGTTCAGCACCGCCACCAGGATCCCCACCGCTGCGATCTTGAAAATCAGGTCCACATCCATTGCTCGTCCTCAAATCAGCAGGATCAGCAGCAGGCCCGCCCCGGAAAACAGCCCCGCAAACCAGAGCTTTTCCCGCTGGCGGCTCTCCTGCTCCAGTCCTCTCCGCAGTTCCGTCAGCTCCCCGGCGGCCCATGTCAGCTCACCCAATATCCTCTGCTCGTCCCCCTCCGGCTCCAGCCGCCGCAGGATACGACCACCCTCCCCGGAGAGAGCCGCAAAGCCCTGCCGCCATGCCGCCGGAAAAGAGATGCCCTCCTCCAGCGCCGCCAGCACCGCTCCATAGTACGGTCCCGCCAATGGGCGCTGCCGCTGAGCCGCCAGCAGCCGCAGCAGCGTCTCCCGCCGGAAGCGAATGGCGGAGGCCATCTGCTCCAGCGACGCCGCCAGTTCCTCCAGCAGCCGCAGCTGCCGCCGCTGGGCCTGTACCAGTCCCAGCCACAGCCACAGGGCGCCTCCCAGCAGCAGAAGGCTCCCCAGCACGTCCCTTACCACAGCTCCTCCACCAGATACTGCCGCTGCCCCTCCTCCCGCCGGATGGTCACCAGCTTTTCAAAGACCTTCTCCTTCAGCAGATGGGAAAACAGCGGCCTTCGCCCCAGCTCCCGCCGGTCAGCAGCATGGATGGTGGCCAGAAACCGCACCCCGCAGTTGGCGGCAGCGGACATGGCCATCAGATCCTCCCGAACAGTGATCTCGTCCACGGCAATGACCTGCGGGTTGGCTGACCGCAGCAGAATGGGGATGCCCAGCGCCTTGGGACAGGCGTCCAGCACATCGGTGTGGCTGCCCAGCGCCATCTGAGGGATGCCCTGAAACATGACGGCGATCTCCCCCCGCTCGTCCACCACCGCCACCCGATGGGGCGGCACGCCCTCTGCCCCGTCGGACAGTCCCCGGATCAGATCCCGCAGCAGGGTGGTCTTGCCCAGTCCCGGTGGGGCCAGAAGAAGGGTGCTGCAAAAGCTGCCCTCCCGGAACAGCTGGGGCAGCACCTCCGTCGAAAGCCCCGGCTGTTCCCGTGCGATGCGGATGGTAACGGAGGAGATATCCCGCAGATTGGTGTTGACCCCGTCCCGCAGCACCGCCGTACCGCACACGCCGATGCGGAAGCCGCCCCGTGCCGTGAGATACCCCCGGCTCAGGGTATCCGCCGCCGCATACCGGGAGTAGTCCGTCACCCCGTCGCACAGCTGCTCCAGCTCCGTTTGAGTCACCACCGGGTAGGGCCGCTCCCGTGCCGCCGGCACCTCCCCTCCCCGCAGCAGCAGCGTCAACGTCTGCCCGGCCCGTAGCCGCAGCTCCTCCGCCTCCGCCTGCTGCTCCTCCGGCACCTGACGGCACAGCCGCTGCCATCGCAGCGGCAGCAGCGCCGCCGCCTGCTGATACCGCCGGATGGCGTATGCCTCGTCCACACGCTCCACGCCCTTTCCTCTGTGATGCTCCACTATATGCTCGTCCCGACCCAAGTATGCCGCCCGTCTCATTTGTGCATTCCGTCAATTTGTATACCTCTTTTTAGGTTAAAATGACGAAGTTTGTGAAGTTTGCAATCCCTTCTCCACTTGACTTCCGCCGCCCAACAGGCTATAATTTGCCGTCGTAGAAAAAGCGAGAGAAAAGAGCGTAAACTATGGAAAAATCTCAGAATAGAAAACCTTTTCAGGCCCTTCGTGACCTGTTCCACCCGGTGGACCTGACCCACGGCACCTGCTGGCGCACCATTTTGCAGTTCTCCCTGCCGGTGATCCTGTCGTACCTGCTGCAGCAGGTGTATACCATCAGCGACGCCGCCATCGTGGGCCAAACCCTGACGGCGCAGGAGGTGGCCGGCGTCAACGACACCTCCTCGTTGGTGTTCATCTTCCTGCAATTCGCCTTCGGCGTCAGCGCCGGGTTCTGCGTCATCACCTCCTGCTGCGTGGGCTGCCGGGATCAGGCCGGTGTGCGCCGCTCCATGGCCTCCCAGCTGGTGCTGTCGGCGGGGCTGACGGTGCTGCTGACAGCTCTGGCGCTGGTGCTGCTGAACCCCATGCTGGCCTGGATCAACGTGACGCCGGAGAACCCGGAGGTATACCGGGCCGCCTACACCTACTGCGGCATCATCTTCGCCGGCATCGGCGCCCAGCTGTTTTATAACTTCATCTGTTCCTTCCTGCGGAGCATGGGCGACTCCGTAACGCCGCTGCTGTTCCTGCTGGGCTCCACGGTGCTGAATGTGGCGCTGGATCTGCTGTTCATTCTGGTGCTGCACTGGGGCGTGGCCGGAGCCGCCGGAGCCACCGTCACCGCCCAGCTCATCAGCACCGTGGCCTGCTTCGCCTATGCCTTTTCCAAGTACCCGGACCTGCGGCTCCACAAGGAGGACTGGCGCATCACCGGACTGGACCTGAAGCGTCATATTGTTCAGGGCGTGCCGCTGGGCCTCCAGTTCTCCGTGCTGGCCATCGGCATCATCGTCATGCAGAGCGTGGTGGTGAAGTTCGATATGATCGACGGCCAGATGGTGTCCCACGCCGCCCAGAACGGCTTCGGCGCCGCCAACAAGCTCAATAGCCTCATCATGACCCCGGTGAACGGCCTTGGCACCGCCATGACCAGCTTCACCGCCCAGAATCTGGGTGCCGGGTACACCCACCGCATCCGCAAGGGCATCCTGCAGGGTCTGGTCATGGCCGCCATCATCGGCGTCTGCTCCGTAGGGCTGGGTCTGCTCCTGACCATCGACGGCGCATATCTCCACATCTTCCTCAGCGCCGACAAGGTCACCGCCGACACCATCCGCTTCGGCAACCACTTCCTGTATGTGGACTTCTCCATGTACCTGCTGCTGTGCTTCCTGTTCGTGATCCGCAACTGCGTGCAGGGCATCCAGCGAGCCCCCTTCGTGCTGTGGGCCGGAGCATCCGAGCTGATCGCCCGTGTGGCCATCTGCCTGACCCTCCCGGCCCTGCTGTCCGGCGGCGTGGTCAGCGCCCAGTCCCCTGAGCTGGCCTTCTACGCCCTGTGCGCCGCCGATCCTCTGGCGTGGCTGGCGGCGGATCTGGCGCTGCTGCTGCCGTTCTTCAAGAATATGATGCACATGAATTACCAATATCTCTATGGCGGCGTGGAACAGCATTTGTTGGGAAAATAATCTTCATTCCGCCAAAATAGGGACAGGCGCTGCACAGCAGCGCCTGTCCCTTTTCACTTTCTTCAGGCTTCCTCGTCCGGCCGGTACTCCAACAGATCGCCGGGCTGACAGTCCAAAGCGTGGCAGAGCTTGTTCAGCGTCTCCACCCGCACCGCCTTGGCCTTGCCGGTTTTCAGAATGGAGAGATTGGCCATGGTGATGCCCACCCGCTCCGACAGCTCCGTCAGACTCATTTTCCGCCGGGCCAGCATTACGTCAATGTTGAATACGATCATGCTCCGCCCTCCTTAAATGGTCATGTCGTTCTCCTCACGGAGAGCGGCGGCGTCACCGATGAGACGGCTGAGCACATAGCACACGATCCCCACCGCCGCGCAGCAGAAGATGACCATGGGGGTGATGATAATGGTCAGCGGAGCGCTGCCGGCCCCCATAAAGGCCAGCACGAACATCCCCGCCGGAAAGATCAGCGCATCGGCAAAGGCCAGACGGGAGATGCTCCGCATATCCCGTGCATTCCGCCGGGTGAAGGCCCCCTCCGGGGCGCTGATGCTGCCGAAGATGCGCCAGCAGGGGAGCATGGCCCCGAAGATGGGCAGGGCGAACAGCCACGCCCAGATGAGGCAGGGCCAGTAGGCCCAGGTGAATTCCGGGTCCGCCTGCTGCACCTCCTGCCCGTAGGAGGGCAGGAACCAGAGGAAAAATATCCCGCACAGCACCGCTGCCGCCAGCAGCACCCCCCGCAGCAGGGTGGTCATGGTTTTGGTATTCATAAGGCTCACTCCTTTCCTTGTTGTACCTATCATAGCAGCATAATTTCTGTTTGTCAACTATTTTTTATTGTTTTACGATAAATATTTTCTGTTTATCTAATCTGCAAATCAGGGGGTTGCATTTTGGCGCAGGATGTCGTATACTATCCTTTAGAAACAACCGAATAGCTGTCTTCGAGGCGGGGTGTGATTCCCCACCGGCGGTATAGTCCGCAAGCGGCGCAAGCTGCATGAACCGGTGCGATCCCGGTACCGACAGTATAGTCTGGATGAGAGAAGGCGTGTATGGCATTTTCGTGATGCTCTTTTTTGATGCGTACACCTTGGAAGGCAAGCCTTTCCGGGGGTTTACTACATTAAAAGGGAGTATTTTTTATGACTCAGAAGCAAAAGACCCATCACATTGCCGTGGCCGCCATGCTGTGCGCCGTGGCCTTCGTCCTCCAGTTCATCGAGTTCTCCATCCCCCTGATCCCCTCCTTCGTGAAGCTGGATCTGTCGGATCTGCCTGCCCTGCTGGGTACCTTTTCACTGGGACCTGTGTACGGCGTGGTGATCCAGTTGGTGAAGAATCTGCTGCACCTGCCCTTCGGCTCCAGCGCAGGCGTAGGTGAGCTCAGCAACTTCCTGCTGGGCAGCGTGTTCGTGCTGGTGGCGGGCCTTGTGTACCGGCGGCATAAGAGCCGCAGATCGGCCCTGTGGGGCTCCCTGCTGGGCGCCGTGCTGATGGCGCTGGTGAGCCTGCCTTCCAACTATTTCGTGGTGTACCCGGCCTATGAGGTCCTCTACGGTCTGCCCATGACGGGCATCATCGGGATGTATGAGGCCATCATGGGCTCCATCGCCCACGTCCCCACCGGCAATTCCCTCTTCAACTGCCTGCTGGTGTTCAACGTCCCCTTTACCCTGTTCAAGGGCCTGCTGGATGTGGGCATCTGCTTCCTCATCTACAAGCCCCTGTCCCCCCTGCTGCACAAATAACATCCGTAAGCCCGAAACGCAGTCCTCCGTTCTCTCAGGGGACTGCGTTTTTCTCTTGTGCAGCGGCGCAGGCCGTGGTATAATAGAACATATGATTGACTTCGAGGAGGTGTGCCGCCATGGGCGACCGGGTGATTTTGCACTGTGACCTGAACTGCTTTTTTGCCTCGGTGGAGCTGCTGAGCCACCCCGATCTGCGGGACATCCCCACCGCTGTCTGCGGCGACCCCGCCTCCCGCCACGGCATCATTCTGGCCAAGAACGAGCCCGCCAAGCGGCTGGGCATCCAGACGGCGGAAACCATCTGGCAGGCCAAGAAGAAGTGTCCCGGCCTGGTGCTGCTGCCGCCCCACCACGGCCTGTACCGGGAGTACTCCCGGCGAGTCAACACCATCTATGAGCAGTATACCGATCTGGTGGAGCCCTTCGGCATCGACGAGAGCTGGCTGGACATCACCGGCAGTATGCACCTCTTCGGCGGCGACCCCAAGGCCATTGCCGACGCCCTGCGCCGGCGGCTGCGGCAGGAGCTGGGGCTGACCATCTCCGTGGGCGTGTCCTTCAACAAGGTGTTCGCCAAGCTTGGCAGCGACTATAAAAAGCCCGACGCCACCACCGTCATCAGCCGGGAAAACTGGCAGGATATCGTCTGGCCCCTGCCGGTGGGGGACCTGCTGTTCGTGGGCCGGGCCGCCGGACGGGTGCTGCACCAATACGGCGTGGAGACCATCGGCCAGCTGGCAGCCTGCTCCCCCCAGATGCTGGAGACGCTGCTGGGAAAGCTGGGTCTCCAGCTCCACGAGTACGCCAACGGGCTGGGCGGCAGCCCCGTCCGCCCGGCGGGCCAGCAGGAGCCGGTGAAATCCGTGGGAAACGGCACCACCTTCCCCAAAAACCTCACCCGCTGGGAGGAGGTACAGCGTGGTCTGGCGGTGCTGTCCGACAGTGTGGCCATGCGACTGCGGCAGCAGGGGCTGTACTGCGGCGGCGTATCCGTGTCCCTGCGGAACGCCCAGTTCCGCACCGTGTCCCGGCAGATGCGGCTCCCGGCCCCCACCCACCTGATGAAGGACATCTGGCAGGCGGCCATGGAGCTGACCCGGCGGCTGTGGAAGGCCCCGGAGCCGGTACGGATGCTCACCGTCACCGCCCTGTATATCAGCGACAGCGCCGACTCCTTCCAGCAGCTGGATCTGTTGGAGGCCCCGGTAGTCACCCAGCAGCAGGAAAAGCAGGAGAAGCTGGAGCGCACCATGGACGCCATCCGTGGAAAATACGGCCGGGGTTCCATCTCCTTCGGCCTGCCGGGAGAGGAGCGGGCCGGCTGGGACGACTGACCCATAGCGCCGCACAGGGGCAAAGCCATCCCCAAGGCTCCCAACTTCCGTCCTCAGGTCCGTTCCCCTGAGAACCATTTCCAGCGTATAAAAAGCGCAGCCGCATAAGAATGTGGCCGTATAAGAATATCGCCGTGTAAAGGACGCAGCTGCGTAAAATGCGCCTGCGTAAAGGGTTCAGCTGCGTAAAAGCGTGACCGTGTAGAGGCTTCGTCCGCATAGAAAAGCATGACAGCGCAAAAGCACGACTGCATGAAAGGACTGCACAAAAGAGTGGCCGCATAAGCGGTATAGATGCGTAACTGCATAAAAACATGGCCGCATAAGCGGTATAAATGCGTACTGCATAAAAATATGACGGCATAGAAGGGTGTCGGCGCAAAAACGTAACTGCATAAAAAAGAGACGCACCCGCAGGTGCGTCTCTTTTTCACGCCGGGATGCCCCGGCCTTGGATCACAAAATGGCTTACAGCTTCTCCCGGACCTTGGCGGCCTTGCCGACACGGTCACGCAGGTAGTAGAGCTTGGCACGACGGACATAGCCGTGGCGCACGGTCTCCACCTTCACGATAGAGGGAGAGTGAACGGGGAACACCTTCTCCACGCCCACGCCGTAGGAGATACGACGGACGGTGAAGGTCTCCTCGATGCCGCCGTGCTTCTTGGCAATGACGGTACCCTCGAACACCTGAACACGCTCACGGGCGCCTTCCTTGACCTTCACGTGGACACGGACAGTATCGCCCACTTCCACCTGAGGCACGTCATTCTGCAGCTGCTTTTCATTCAGTGCTTTGATGAGATCCATGGATTTTTCCTCCTAAATTATAGGCGTTCATGCCGTCATTTCCGTGGCGCCCCACCTTTTTCGGGACACCGGCGACAGAGGACCGCCCTTTTCATGCCATAGTAGAATATCACAGATGTCCGCCAAATGCAAGCATTATTTCCTGTTTTGACAAAAAAAGTATCGAAATAGGCTCCAACAAGCCCATTTCCCCTTGTTCATCCATGTACGCCAGCATGATACGGTCGAAAATCACTCGTCCCCCTGCAACAGGTCCCGCAGCTCATACAGCCGCAGCCGGGCGGATGCGTCCGTGGGGTCTTGGGCCAGAGGCTCCATCACGGCGATGAGCTAGATGGGCCTTGGCTCCCTCCGGGTGCAGCAGCTGCCCGTAAACGGCGCTGCATACGGCATCGCTCCCCTGCTCCGGCAAAAGGGCGCAGGCCTGCCGGAAGGTGTGGAAGGCCGCCACGCCGCTCCAATCATCGCCGTCATCTCCGTGGACCTGATAGTCCGAAAAGCGGGTACAGGTCTCCGCCGCTCCGGAGCGGGCCAGCGTCACAAGGTCTGAATGATCCCGCCGTGCTCCTTGCCACAGGAGACAGAACACCATGGCGGCCAACATCGTCAGGGACAGCAAAACGAAGGGCCGTCGCTTCATCGGGGCATCCTCCTTTGTTTCTCTGTCCCCATTGTACCAAAAAGTACCGGAGCCGTCCATCAAAACGTCCACTGATGCGTCCGTTATATGTCCGCAATCCGTCCATTTTTACGGGCAAAATCACGCCCGGAGGGAAAAAGCATCCCTCCGGGTGGTACAGCTTTTCTACCGGAAAATTTCCCCTGCCTCGTCCAGCAGCTCCCGGCGGCGGACCCGAACAAAGTCCGGGGACAGGTCCGGCCGGTAGCGGGCGATAGTCTTTTCCAGCAGCTGGGGGTTCAGGCCGGGGTTCTGCGCCCGGACCGTTACCGCCGCCCGGAGAAGATCCTCCTCCTCCGCAAAGGCGATGCTCCGGATCATGGGGGCAATATCCACCTCCGCCAGCTGCTTGCGCTTGGTGCGCTTTTCGATCAGCAGCTCCGGGCGGTGAAACAGCTCCGTCAGCGCCTCTGCGGCGCCCTCCGGCACACCGTGGTCGTACTCCAGCTCCATATCCGCCTGCAAATACGCCAGCTCCCGCACCGGGCGCTTGGCCTCGTAGCAATCCAGCACCCGCAGCCCCTCCGGCAGGCCCTCGTTGAGCTTTTCGGCAATGCCGCTGCCGTCGGTATCCTGCGTCACCTCGAAGTCCAGCAGCTCGCAGTCGCTGGACTGGGCCACCGGCAGGGGCAGCACAATGGAGATGATGGGATGGGGGTGGAAGCCCTGAGAGTGCTTGATCTCCAGCTCCGTCCGGGGAAAGGCCCGCTGCACCGTCCGCAGCAGATCCAAATGGGAGATATAGGCCGCCGTCCCCTCCTTCACGAATAGAAGCCGCAGCTTAGACATCGCACTTCCCCCCTACCAGTCGATTGGCGCCGCAGCCGTTGCAGTGGGTGCGGCAATCCGGGGTGGTGACCCCGGCAAAGGCACGCTCCCGCTCCCGGCGGAGGTATGCCGTGGTGACGCCGCTGGAGATCATGTCCCAGGGCATCTTTTCATCCAGCGAACGGGTGCGGTTGGCGTAGAAGTGGGGATCCAGCCCGCACTCCTCAAAGGCCTCCAGCCAGCGGTCCAGCGAGAAATACTCCTCCCACGCATCCAGCTTGGAGCCCTTGCGCCACGCCGTCTCCAGCACCTTGCACATCCGGCGGTCGCCACGGGCCAGCACAGCCTCCAGAAAGCTGGTGTCGGAGTCGTGCCAGTTATAGGTGACGGTTTTGGTCTTGATGGCCTCCCGCAGCAAGGCCACCCGCCGCTCATACTCCTCCTTGGAGATCTGCGGCTCCCACTGAAAGGCCGTATGGGGCTTGGGAACGAACCACGATGTGGAGACGGTGATGCGGACGCCCCGGTTTTTATTGCTGGCACTCTCCCGCCATGTATGCATGACACGGGCCGCCAGATCGGCAATGCCCAGCACGTCCTCGTCGGTCTCCGTGGGCAGGCCCAGCATGAAGTACAGCTTCACGGCGTTGTAGCCCCCGGCAAAGGCCGTGCGGCAGGACTGAAGCAGATCCTCCTGGGTGACATTTTTATTGATGACATCCCGCAGCCGCTGGGTACCGGCCTCCGGGGCGAAGGTCAGGCCGCTCTTGCGGCCCTTGGCCAGCCGCTCCATCAGGTTCATGGAGAAGTTGTCCGCCCGCAGACTGGGCAGGGATAGATTCACATGGCGCTGCTGACAGAAGTCCTCCAGCTGGTCGCACAGCTGGGTCAGGGGCGGGTAGTCGCTGGTGGAGAGGCTGGACAGCGTCACCTCCTGATACCCGGAGCCGTCGCAGCTCTCCACGGCGTACTGGGCGCACAGGGCCTCGCTGCGGTTGCGGACCGGGCGGTACACATACCCCGCCTGACAGAACCGGCAGCCCCGGATGCAGCCCCGGAACAGCTCCAGCATCACCCGATCCTGCACGATCTCCGTGGAGGGGACGATGGTCTGAGTGGGGAAAAAGGACTTGTCCATATCGTGGACGATACGCTTGGTGACCACCGTCGGAGCGCCCTCCAGCGGCGTGATCTCCGCCACGGTGCCGTCGTCATGATACGTCACCTCGTACAGGCTGGGGACGTAGATGCCCGGCAGCTGGGCCGCCGCACGGAGAAACTGCATCTTGCTCCAGCCCTCCCGGCGGGCCTTGCGGTGCAGCTCCACCAGCTCCACGGTGATGTCCTCCCCCTCCCCCAGACTCACCAGATCGATGAAGTCGGCAATGGGCTCGGCGTTATACATGGCGGTACCGCCGGCGATGACCAGCGGCGTCAGGCCGGTGCGCTCTGCGCTGTGGATGGGGATGCCCGCCAGATCCAGCATATTCAGAATGGCGGGAAAGGCCATCTCATAGCCCACGGAAAAGGCCACGATGTCAAAGTCCGTGATCGGCTCTCCGGACTCCAGAGCAAACAGGGGCATCCCGGCCCGGCGCATCTCCTCTTCCATGTCGCCCCAAGGGGCAAAGACCCGCTGGCACCACACGCCGTCCATGTTGTTCATGACGCCGTAGAGGATCCGCATTCCCAGATTGGACATCCCGATCTCATAGGTGTCCGGGAAGCAGAAGGCAATGCGGGTATCCACCTGCGCCGGGTCCTTCTTCACGGCGTTATATTCCCCGCCCACATAGCGGGCAGGCTTCTGCACTCGCGGCAGAATACGTTCCAATCGTTTATCCACGGTATATCTCCTGTATTCTTTGGTTTAACATCTTATTTTACCCGGTTTATCCCCCTTTGGCAAGCTTTATTTCCCGCAGATTCCATCCGGCAAGTCCCACGGCCCCCACCAGCAGGAAGGGGCTGCCCCCCAGCCGCCAGATGAGCCCTCCGCCCCCCAGCAGCAGGGCCAGCGACACCGTAAGGCTCACCGCCGACAGTACCCGCTGGGCGGTATAGGGTTCTGTCAGCCACGCCAGCGCCAGCCACAGGATACGGCCGCCATCCAGCGGCAGGGCAGGCAGCAGGTTGAAGGCCCCCAGTACCAGCTGCGCCCCGGCAAAGAGGTACAGCGGCTCCCACCACCGGCCCAGAAGGCCCAGTGCCGCCGCCAGCAGCAGATTGATCATGGGGCCTGCGGCGGCGGTCAGCAGCTCGCCGCCGTAGGAGATGCGGCGGTCATCCACCTGCATCTCGGCGCCGAACACGGTGATATGCAGTCTTTGGATCCGGCCTCCTACCCTTCGCAACACCAACCAGTGGCCCAGCTCATGGCACACCGCCGCCGACAGGATAGCCCCCAGCAGCAGTGGGGAGGCCAACCACACGAAGGCCGCCAGCAGCAGCGGCACCCCCGGCGAGATCCGCAGGCGCTCAGCCAATGCCATAGTAGGCGGGATCCAGATAGACGGTGTCCTTCTGGATGGCGAAGTGGAGGTGCGGGCCGGTGGCATTGCCGGTCTCCCCCACCTCGGCAATGGGATCGCCCAGCGCCACCTGCTGGCCGGAGGAGGCGGTAATGCGGCTGCAATGGGCATACAGGGTGGTAAAGGCCCCGGCGTGGGACACGGTCACATAGTTGCCCAGTTGGCTGCTGTCCCCCACCGCCGTGACGGTGCCGTCAGCGAAGCTGGAGATGACGGTCCCGGCGTCGGCGGCGATGTCCGTGCCGTAGTGGAAGGCGTTCTCCCGCCATCCGAAGCCGTCGGTGACGGTCCCCTGCACCGGGGCGGCGTAGGCAAAGCCCAGCACCTGCTGAGTCAGGCACACGTCCTCTGGGGTGTTCTCCGCCGTGTAGGCGGCTGCGGCGGGCTGCGCCTGCCGGGGGCCGAACACCGCCGTGTAGGCGTCGTCCAGTGCTCCGGTCAGAGAGCCGTCAAAGGCGTGACCTACGGCCGAAAAGGCCGCCGTAAAATCTGTGTCGCCGCCCATCAGTGTCAAGAGTCTCTGACGGTAAGGCTCCAGCGTGTCCGGGGCCGTCAGCTTTATGGCCACCACCCCCAGCAGCAGCGCTCCGCACACCACCAGTTGCCACAGGCGGCCCACGGCGGGGCGGGGCCTCCGGCCTGCGGTGGGCCTGCGCTGCGGTGTGCGGCGGGCCATCGGGCGGCGCAGAGGCTGCCCGTGTGCCAGTGTGCGGCGGGCGGGCCGGCGGTGCTTTGTCTCGGTCATGCCATCCCCTCCTTTTGCGTTCAGTGTATGCGCCCTTCGGGCAGGGCAGAACCTCCGGGGCGGAGGGAAATTTCCCTCTTGACAGAAACGTTTCTGCACCGTATAATAGTTAGGCTGACGGGGTGTAGCGCAGCTGGTAGCGCGCTTGGTTCGGGACCAAGAGGCCGGGGGTTCAAGTCCCCCCACTCCGACCATAATGTGGAGACAAAAAA
>ENA-OUQM01000089-OUQM01000089.1-human-gut-metagenome-genome-assembly--contig:-NODE-89-length-66003-cov-11.553027_pt1 | contig 66003 bp, 35 predicted proteins | sample MGYA00237949_ERZ548830 | MGnify/ENA primary metagenome ERZ548830 (study PRJEB26490, sample SAMN05194706) | human gut metagenome | biome: terrestrial biome; feature: human-associated habitat; material...
AATGAAAGGAGTGTTTATACTAAGTCATGGAGCATTACGAAAAGAAAATCAGTTTCTTAGGAGAGAACATACAGACCATAAGAAAGCATAGAGGAATGAAACAACAGGAACTTGCGGACAAAATCGGTATCAATATGCAGAGCCTTTCCAAGATTGAACGTGGCGTGAATTATCCTACCTTTGATACGCTGGAAAAGATAATGGACGTGCTGGGAGTAACACCCAATGAATTATTGTCGGGAGAATGGAAGTATATTGACCACACCGAGCCCTATATCATGGATATTATCAAACGGGAACAAGACTTCAATGTTTCCTTAGATTACCTGTCTGAAAATGAATTTTTCGATGATGAAAAAGAATGCACATTTTACAAGGCATATAAACTCATACAGTATATCCATAACTACATTACCAATGAGGTTACGGAGTTGGAAGAACTTATGGAAATCAAGCAGTTGATACAGCGTCAAAAACTGGAACGCATGATAAAAGTACATAAGGAAATGCGAGGGTTAGACCGATACAGAGAACAGCCCAAAGAGTATAAATACCATGACCCTTATGATGATTGGATATTTCGTCAGCTTGCGGATATAGACAACAGAAACAACATTCCCGACACTTCTCCACAAGTAGACTTCAATGAAGCAGACTATGAAGATTATCTAAAGGCGAAATGGAACAGAGGTCTTTAATTTCCTCTTGCATGGAAGATACAGCAAACAAAAAGCCCAGTAAAGAGTGCAAAGCACCACCAATGGTGGCAAGGCTCTTGACAGGGCTTTTTCTTTTCTGTTGTGGGGTAATCAAGAGGAAGAAAGAAAAAGTGTGCATTTTTGTTCCATAAATGCTAAGGGTATGCTGATTTTTATTGTGGCGGATATATGGAACTGTTATAATATGGATATGAAGAAAGCGACAAATTTGAAAGTGTTAATAATTTTCAAACAGCCTCATTGCATGGAAATAAGAAACAGACTATCCTTAAAGTAGGAGGTGGCACAAATGGCAAATGAAGATAAAAAAGATTTTAATGCTATGTTGCATGATAGTAAGGATATGCCAAAATTTCAAATTATCATAGACCAGAAAAGTATTGAGAAATATGGTGGAAACAAAATGTATTTTGCTCCCCCGATTGACTATGACAAAGTAATGAAAAAAGTTCCGTATGGTAAAGTGATTACGGTTGGAAAAATACGAGAACACTTTGCAAAATTGAGTGGTGCAGATTTTACAGAGCCGATTACAGCGGGTATATTTGTTTCTATTGTAGCGTGGGCGAGTTATCAGCGTTCCGAAGATGAAACACCCTATTGGAGAACATTAAAAGCAAACGGAGAATTAAATGCTAAATATCCAAATGGTATTGAAGCACAGAAAGAAAAATTAGAAGCAGAGGGACATACCATTATTCAAAAGGGGCGTAAAAATATACGATACTATGTAAAGGACTATGAAAATTCTCTTTTTGATTTGAAATAGGCAAATTCTATTTCACAATTTCATATCTCTATACACAAAGCAGTTAGTCTTAGGATTGACTGCTTTTTTCATACCTAAATTTCAGATTGGAGTGATGAAATGGTGTTTGTTAGAGCTGTTCAGTAAGATTATCGGTGCATAAAATTTTATTGTGGTGCAGATATGAAAATGATATAATGTGGATATGAAGAAAGCGACAAACTTGAATTTGTCGAGCTGGTTAGTTCGAGATAATTTTGAGTTTGTTAAGATGTGGTGCACTTGATGGAATCACAGGTACGACATCATATTATGGAGGATGAAATAGATGATAGGTTTGATTGTTGCGAGGTCAAAGAATAATGTTATAGGCAAGAATGGTAATATACCATGGAAAATAAAGGGAGAACAAAAGCAATTTAGAGAGTTAACAACGGGTAATGTGGTTATTATGGGGCGAAAGTCTTATGAAGAAATCGGTCATCCGTTGCCTAATAGAATGAATATTGTTGTTTCCACCACAACAGAGTATCAAGGAGATAATTTAGTTTCAGTTAAATCATTAGAAGATGCATTATTATTGGCTAAAGGACGAGATGTATACATATCTGGTGGATATGGACTATTTAAGGAAGCTTTGCAAATAGTAGATAAAATGTATATCACAGAAGTAGATTTAAATATTGAAGATGGAGATACATTCTTTCCAGAATTTGATATCAATGATTTTGAAGTTTTGATAGGGGAAACACTTGGTGAGGAAGTGAAATATACGAGAACATTTTATGTAAGGAAAAATGAATTGAGTAGATTTTGGATTTAGGGTGTTTTCATAAATATATTGCTTTTTATGCATATATAAATTGTTGTAAGACAAATTCCAGTTTGAAAAGGGGAAATGAAAAAGTGGCAATTTCAAATATAAATACAATTATTAGTAATGATATTCAAAAAGTTTGGAACATTGTTTTAGCTGTTGATAAATATAACTCATGGCGAAGTGATTTGAGCAAAACAGAAATAATAAATGACAAACAATTTATTGAATACACAAAAAATGGATATGCTACTACATTTACCGTTACCGTTGCAGAACCATATAAACGCTGGGAATTTGATATGGAGAATAGCAACATGAAAGGTCATTGGATTGGTGTTTTTATAGACAAAGGGAATGAAACACAAATAGACTTTACAGAAAATGTGATACCTAAAAAGTGGTTTATGAAACCTTTTGTAAAAACCTATTTGAAAAAACAACAAAAGCAATTTGTTCTGGACTTAAAGAAAGCATTGGAATAATAAAATTCAAGATTGGAGGGTTGGAAATGGCTTCAAGTAAAGATTATTTACAATTTGTTTTAGAACAATTATCAGAATTACAAGAAATAACATATCGTGCAATGATGGGAGAATTTATTATTTATTATCGTGGAAAAATCGTTGGCGGTATATATGATGATAGGTTACTTGTAAAACCAACAAAGTCTGCAATTTCTTATATGCCGACAGTTACTTATGAAATTCCATACGAAAACGCCAAAGAAATGTTATTGGTGGAAGAAGTTGATAATAAAGATTTTCTGACGGGGTTATTTGATGTGATGTATGATGAACTACCAACGCCAAAACCTAAAAAGAAAAAATAAACAGCTTCTAGTTTACAATTTCATATCCATATACACAAAGCAGTTAGTTTTAGGATTGACTGCTTTTTAAAAAGACACCATTTAGGTGTAATGATGTCTTTTGGGTGTTATTTTATAGGTCATATCAAGGCTCATTCAATCGTGGTAAATTCGTGGTAAAATGAGTTTTTTCTATACTTCAAAATACTTGAAAGTATAGTGTTTATGCGGATAATCGAAAATTAGATATAAAATTTCATATAACTTCATCGTTCTTTTTTATTCTTATTTTATGGTGAAAACATCTGTTTTTCAATATAAAAAATTATGAAATTTCTTTGGCTGCTTCTCTTTCTAATTGGCAGTTCAAAGCAAAACCGCCGCAGCCACCAGAAACTTCTTTCTGATGACCACAGCGGTTTATTTGCTGCATTTTTAAGATACTGTTTTTGTTATTTCACTCTTGTCAGATTCATTCGTTTCAGATAGCTCTGCGTCTCTGCCACAACCACTCCGCTCAGGGAGAGCAGTGCGATCAGGTTCGGGATCGCCATCAGTGCGTTAAAGATATCGGCGATCACCCATACTGCAGATACTGTGAAGTACGGTCCGATAAAGACTGCTGCTATGTACAGCCAGCGGAAGATCTTCAGAGCTGTTTTGTTGCTGCCGGAAAGATATGCCAGACATCTCTCACTGTAGTAGTCCCATCCGAGGATGGTAGTAAATGCAAAGAATACCAGACACATCATCAGCAGAAATGCACTGATCTGCGGTGCAAACGGAAGTCCCTGCTGGAATGCGTTGGTGGTAACTGCCACACCTTCCAGTCCGATGTTCCAGGAACCGGTAAGCACGATGGAAAGTCCGGTCATGGTACATACAACGATCGTATCGATAAAGGTACCGGTCATGGTAACCAGTCCCTGACGTGCCGGCTCTTTTGTCTGAGCGGCTGCTGCTGCGATCGGGGCACTACCAAGTCCTGCCTCGTTTGAGAAGATACCTCTTGCGATACCTTTCTGCATTGCCACAATGATCGCTCCAAGTGCTCCGCCGGCTGCTGCACGCAGACCAAAGGCACTGGATACAATCTCTACGATCGCTGCCGGGATTTTATTAGCGTTTAAGATCAGAAGCAGCAAAGAAATCGCAATGTATATAACTGCCATGAACGGCACAATGATCTCAGATACTTTTGCAATACGTTTCAATCCTCCGATAACAACCAGACCGACACAGACAGTCAGGATCAGTCCTGAAATCACAACGGCAAGCGTATAATCTCTTCCCAGCAGATGGATCACATTCTGTGCGTTCGGATCAAAGAAGTTACCTACGGCACTTGTGATACCATTTACCTGTGTAAAGGTTCCGATACCAAACAGACCTACACCCATTCCGAAAAATGCAAAAATCTTTGCCAACCAGGTCCATTTTTTACCCATACCATTTTCGATATAGTAAAACGGGCCGCCAAGGATATGACCATGTTTGTCCGTTGTACGGTATTTGATAGCGAGAAGACCTTCGGAATATTTCGTTGCCATACCAAACAGGGCTGCAATTTCCATCCAGAATAACGCTCCCGGTCCTCCGGCTACGATCGCGGTTGCCACACCAACGATATTTCCGGTACCGATGGTTGCGGAAAGTGCAGTACATAACGCTCCGAAACTTGTAACTTCTCCGTGACCGCTCTCTTCATTTTCAAACATGTACTTGAGTGCTTTTGGAAGTTTTGTGATTTGGATACCTTTCAGACGAATGGTAAGATAAATACCAGTCAAAAGAATTGCTACGATCAGTGGGACACCCCATACCAGATCATCAACGTGCTGCAAAAAATTGTTTACTGCTTCGAACATTACTCTCTCTCCAATCTTGATTATTTATTGGCTGCTGCCAGAACACCCTCACAAAATCTGCCCCGTGACTGTTTTCCATGTTGTCTGATACTGACACGGATCGATTCTTTGGGCTGTCCGAAAACAACAAAAGAGCTGATCATACAATCAGCCCTCCAAAGAGTAGAACATATTTAGACTTTTCTCTGTCCTTTTGCCTGAGAGATAAGCAGCAGATCTGCTGCCGTACACCTTCGGCGCCCGTTCTATGAGACTCTCCAGAGTACGCTGTGACTTTCTTCGACACAACGTGTTTTTATTTTAGCATACCTGAAGAGCCTCTGCAAGAAAAATTTATTCTTTTTTAATAATTCCATATATTTTTACAAGTTCCATCAGGATTTCCACGCTCTTATCCATTCCCTCAACTGTTATATGTTCATACGGTCCATGGAATGCATAGCCGCCGGTTCCGAGATTCGGGCACGGCAGTCCCATAAAACTCAATCTTGCCCCATCCGTACCGCCGCGGATCGGCTGAATTTTCGGCACAATACCCACGTTCTCACAGGCTTTTTTCGCATTCTCGATCAGATGATAACAAGGACGGATCTTCTCTGCCATGTTTCGATATTGTTCTTTGATCTGAAGATCAACCGTTCCCTCACCGTATTTCTGATTCATGACATCTGCGATTTCTTTCAGTTTCTGCTGTTTCTGTGCAAACTTGTCCGCATCGTGGTCACGCACAATGTAGATAAGTTCTGCCCTTTCGCAGCTTCCGCTGATTTTGATCAGATGATAAAATCCTTCGTACCCTTCGGTCTGTTCCGGTGTCTCTTCCACCGGCAGCATCATCTGGATCTCACATCCGACAGCTCCTGCATTGACCATGATGCCTTTGGCACTGCCCGGATGCACGTTGACCCCCTGAATCTTAAAAACAGCTTCGCAGGCATTGAAATTTTCGTATTCGATCTCGCCTTCCGCACCGCCGTCCACGGTATAGGCAAAATCTGCTGCAAATCCCTCTACATCAAAATGATCTGCCCCTCTGCCAATCTCTTCGTCTGGCGTAAATGCAAGACAGATCTTCCCATGCGGCACATCACTTCGCAGAACGTATTCTGCCATCGTCATAATTTCTGCAATACCTGCTTTGTCATCTGCTCCAAGGATCGTCGTTCCGTCTGACGTGATCAGCGTACGTCCCTTCAGATTTTTCAGATGTGGAAAAAGTACGGTATCTAAAACTCTGCCGCCTTCATCAAAAACAAGATTCTGTCCGTCGTAATTTTCATGAAGAACCGGATGGATCGGATTTTCCGTAAATTCTGAAACGGTGTCCATATGTGCGATAAATCCAAGAGATGGACTGTTCTCATAACCTTCCGTTGCCGGAATTGTTCCATAGACATAGCATTTTCCGTCAACGGCTGCATCCTCGATGCCCAGTTCCTTCATTTCTCCCACCAGACGCTCTGCCAGTTCAAACTGACAGGAACTGCTCGGTGTTTCCATACTTTCTTCGCTGCTCGGTGTTTTTACTTTGACATATTCCAATAATCTTTCATATGCACGCATGATTCTGCCTCCTGATCCTTTCTCAGATACCAGAAGCCGGAATTCTTCCGACCATAGTATCTTTTCTTATCAGATATTATAGTCCTCTTTGACAGCCAGGGCAACTTGAATTTATAACTGAGGTCTGTCATTTAATTCATATGCGAGACTGCTGCTCTTCTTTAACACTTCCTGCTTTTTATTCTGGATCCAGGCACGCCGTTCACTCTGATCACTGCCCTGCACTTTTTCTGCCTGACTTAAGATTTCTTCGTACTCGTCATATAATTCTTTCGCATAAATATCACAGGAAATGGCTTTTTCCATATTGATAAAGCTTTCTTCATAATTTTCTTTTTCCAGAGCACCATATGCCAGATATTGATAAACTTCTGCCAGATGTGTATTGTGCGTGAGGATCTGCTCTGCCGCCGAAGTTGCTTTCTCTGCACTCCGACTTCCTTCCATCACCGCAAGCTGTGCCGGCGTATAAGCACCATAAAAACTCAGTGCCTTCTGATGTTCTCCGACATAATCGAGCAGGAACGGTATGCAGAAATAAATACAGCCCACACTTATAACTGTCAGAAAAATACAGTCTTCGATTTTTGTCTTTTTCTTTAAACTACCCTCTGCTTTACCGTAATCCAGACACAGAAGTCCCAAAAGCCCGATCGCAGTAAACTGCAGATCAAAATCAACCAGCATATGCAGCATGATAAGAAGCAAAATCTGTTTCTGCATACTGCTCTGACTGCCTTTTAAGAGCTGACGCAGCATCACAGCCGCAAACAGAACAGCCGGAAGAATACCCAGATCCAACGCAGCCTGTAACCAGTCGTTATGCACAAAGAGCGTCTTATAAACTCCGGTCTGCATCCGTCCTTGAACATAAGCATAGCCATGGTAACCCATTCCAAACGGATACTTTGCGATCATTTTTAATGCATCCAGATCATAAAGAATACGTCCTTTCCAGGTACTGGAATAACGGAACACTGTGAAAATCCTGCCGATATTCTGCTCACCTGCCCCGTTTGTCACAACCATAACAACTGCAAGTAGTGCAAACACAGCGACAATGCAAAAAATCCCGTATTTCTTTGCCTTTTGTGACGACAGATGCCGGATAAACCAGATCAGATATCCGAAAAACAGAAGCATCACGCCGCGGCTCCCAGTCAGAAGCAATCCTGCCAAAAGTACAATTCCTTCCAGAATCTGCATTTTGTCTCTTTTGATGCCCGATTCCTGTTCTCTGCTTTTGTTTTCGATCCATCGATTGCAGATCACAACCAATCCTGCCAGCAGATAGAGTGCACAGGTATTAGAATACTGGAAAAATCCGCCAAGACGCCCGGCCTGCCAGAGTTGCTCTTTCAGAGCCGGAAATGGCAGTGCCAGAATCCCGGCCAGTACCATAAAGCAGCCGATGTGTGCGATATAGCCTGTTGCTTTCTGTCTGGTTTCATCCGAAAACTGCATGAAAAACAGATAGCCAAGAGGCAGTGGCAGCATTTTGATCACGCCCACAAAAGCCATTGCCCGATCGATTGCATAAAAACAGGTAATACCGAACCATAAAAACACAGACAGCAACACTGCCAGCTGTTTTTTCCCTTTGATCTGAAACGAATATTTTACGCGGCAGACGATAAGCAGTATACCAAGCACTGCCGCAAGCATCGCTCCGGAAAATTCATAAAATCCTCCATACAAAAATGCAGAAAGAAGAAGCACTGTAAAAACAGCTGCCTCTTCTTTCGTTCTTTTATATGGACTGCTCTTCCATTGTATTTGATTTTTTGTCTTTTTCTTTGAATTTTGCTGTGCCATATAAAATCCTCCGTAACGGCTTCGCCCTGTGCAAAACCGTTACGATCCTGTTATTATTTTTTAATTTTTACCGAACTGCTCTGTCCTTTTTTGCGGAACAGTTTCTGGTAATTTTTGAGTTTCTTTGCCGGAACCTTGATCGTCGCTTTTTTGTTAATGCCCTTGAGTGCCTTTGCTTTGACGGTCTTCAGTTTCGTGCTTTTTACGGTAATGTTTTTCAGGTTTTTGCAGTCCTTAAACGCTGCTTTTCCGATACTTTTCACATTTGCTCCGACGGTTACCTTTTTCAGTTTCTTGCATCCGGCAAATGCCTGATCCTGGATTGCGGTAACGTTCGCTCCGATCACAACAGTCTGTACATCGCTTCCTTTGAGGGCATTTTTTGCGATCTGTACAACTTTGTAAGTTTTCTTATTGATCTGAACCGTCTTTGGAATATTGACTTTTTTCGTCTTGCTGTTGATCACTCCGGCAAATGCAACTGTAGATGCGGACAGTACTTTATATTTCTGTCCCTTTACTTCTTTTACCGTACCGACTGCAAGAGTTCCGTCCGTGTTCTGGTTTCCATTGTTTGTATTCTGGTTCCCGTTGTTGCCCTGGTTTCCACCATTTGTGCCGTTGCTGTTTCCCTTATCTCCGTTATCGTCTTTATGATCATCATCCTGATCATTTCCTGCACCTGCCCGAACTTCCACATCATAATATGCATATTTTGCTTTTGTTCCGGCTGCATTGACTACTTTTGTCAGAATCATCATCGTACCGGATTTTGTCATTCCTGCGAACGGCGTAAAGGCACCTGCATAGGCGATCCACTGATTATCCGGTACCAGTTCTGTCTGATAATCATATTTACTCTGGAAATTCTGCTCTGTCATCACACAATAGAACAATTTCGCAGTGCTGTCACCATATTCCAGCGTTACAGTCGTTGATGGTGTCGCCGGATATCCCGTCATAGAAATACCTGCCGCTTCAAAACCTTCCTCGACTCTCTGCTTGCTTCGAAGCAGGACTGCATGGCGATCCCCCGCCTGACGGATACAGTAGCTGTATTCTTCTCCTTCTGTCATAGACTTCATATCTTCTGCTGTTAGCAGATACTTCTGGGTTCCTTTCGGGATTGAGATCTCTAATACCGTCCGGATCTCATTTTTATGATGGAACTCCAGAACAACATCCTGATCTTTCGTGTAGTTTCCAACATAAAATACACCGTTGGAAGTGCTGCCTGTCTGATTTCCCGGCTGATACTCCATGTCCACATAAACCGGAAACAGACCATTTAGATTCTTTGTTCCAGGAGCCTCATAAGTTTTGCCATTGACCGAAATTTCTGTAATGGAAAAATATCCGTTTTCACTTCCAAGACTTTCTATATCTGCTCTTGTAACCTCAAAATACTTCTGCTTTTTCACGCCGGAAGCATCCTCCTGCACCTTGCAGTTCAGTTCCTTACGATTCTCATTATCATCCGCTTTGACAGTCACGCTTACCGTATCTCCGGCATTTGCAATATCATCTGCAATATAGACACAGTTTGTCTGAGAGAAAGCATCCAGCTGGCGTGCATATAAAACCGGTCTCTGGAAGCTGATATTGAGACCTTTTGCCAGGTTTTCATTTGCGATGACAACAGATCCCGTACCATATTTTGCTTCGTACTCAGACAGATCAAGGGAACAGAGAAATCTCTTTTCGCCAGATTTTGTATTGATCACATAAAAAATACCGTCATTGGCTACTTCATAACCATTTTCTTTGCTGTAAGTTCCAACGATCGTATCATTATAACTTACATTTCCATCGGTAAAATCATAACTTCTCTCTGCAAAGTACGGTTTTACATATTTTGCAACTTCATCATTCAGATTTAAGCCATATACATAAGCTGCCACATAATTTCCATGTTTGTCTGTATGGATTTCTTTGTCATTACCATATAAATTGGATTCATGGGAAGCATTTCCCTGTGAAGCTTCCGAATCCATCATGCCAAGAATGATCGGTTTGTCGGTGGAAATCACTGCATTCTTGATCACTGTTTTACAACCGCTTTCTGTCTCAAGAACCATATTATAAGTTCCGTTCGGAATTGCCTCTTCAATGATCGCTCCGTTCTGGAAACCTGCCATGATTCCGTAAGTATACTGCGTGTTGTAAACATCACTGCCTCCGTTTTCATCAAATGGCATTTTCTTTGCCGGATAACGGTCATCCTGCACTCTTCCGGAATCTGTATCCTGATAAATCTGCATAATTTTTGTATTCAGACCATACTGTTTGCTGTCTTTTCCGTCTGCATTAACAAGATAAGATTTCTTGATCGTCTGATCTTCTTTTCTGCAGAATGCAGAAACCCAGTAAGCAGTCACCTGTGCATTTCCTGTGATGCTGGAAGTGTAGATCGGATTTTTTGTATTTTCAACTTCGACTTCTTTTGAACCCTTTGTTGTAAAATAATCTTCCTTTTTCAGTGTGATACTCAGACCGCCAACGGTTTTGCTGCCGGATTTGCCCGGATAGGTCAGTGAAACCTCTTTTGTTCCGCTCACATCATCCAAAATCGGAACGGAAATTTCATAATAGTCATAATCATCTTTGCCATATAAAGTATAATCCTGTGCTACCTCGCCGACCGCATATTCTTTCCCGCCAATCGTTGCTTTAAATGCATCCGCCTCCTGGCCCTGCAGAGAATCATCGGATGTTTTCAGATACAGTTTTACCTCATATCCATCCCACAGATGATCGTAATCACCTGTTTTTTTGCAAGCTCCCAAATAATACGTGTCATACAGACTTTTCAGCTGATCGCCGTCTGCCGCCTGTGTCTGTGCAACCTCTTCTGTAGATGCCGCATAGACATTTCCTGCCATAGAAGGCGGGAGCAGGATCTGCAGCAGAAGTGCCAGTACCAGTAAGAATGCTGTTTTCTTCATCGTGTTGCCCTCCCTTGTTTTTTATATTTATTATAATCTGACTTACATATAAAAATCAACGCTTATATTGGTAATTTTTACAAATTATTGTCTGTTTTTAAAATTTACAGTGGTAGTTTTTTTTGTTTTCGACTATAATAGACAGGAAAATATATTTGAAGCGATACAGCGTTATCACTGTATCAGAATGGAGGACAAAATGGAAATCGTATGCTTAGACCTGGAAGGTGTACTGGTACCGGAAATCTGGATTGCTTTTGCAGAAGAAACAGGCATCCCGGAATTAAAGAAAACCACCAGAGACGAACCGGACTACGATAAACTGATGAAATATCGTCTTAATATTTTAAAAGAACATAATCTGGGACTGAAAGAAATCCAGGAAACCATCGCCAAAATCGATCCGCTCCCGGGAGCAAAAGAATTTCTGGATAAATTAAGAGAACTGACACAGGTTATCATTATCAGCGATACTTTCTCACAGTTCGCAGGTCCGCTGATGAAAAAGCTGGGTTATCCGACTATTTTCTGCAACTCTCTTGTCGTTGCTGACAACGGAGAAATCGTTGATTTCAAAATGCGTTGTGAGAAATCCAAATACACAACCGTCAAAGCTCTGCAGTCCATCGGTTATGACACCATCGCAAGCGGCGACAGCCATAACGACCTTGGCATGATCCAGGCAAGTAAGGCAGGCTTCTTATTCAGAAGTACCGATGCAATCAAAGCAGAATATCCACAGCTGCCGGCATTTGAGACCTATGATGAACTTTATGATGCAATTAAGAAAGTGATCGAGGGATAAGGCGGAGGTTTGTGTAAATGTGCAAATGAACAGCCATAGTTTTTAAAAACACTTCATATCATATTTTACCTGACGGAACTCGGTTACAGCCTGCAGCCGATTTGGGATGCGATGAAAACCTGGAGCGAAAATTGTAAAGAACTGGTTCAGAAGGGATAAATAAAGATGCTCCTTTTCAGGAAGACACGCAAAGCAAACTTGTGACCTGAGAAGGAGCACATTTTTTTATAAAAAAAATGCAAGTCAAACGCACGTGAGACTTGATATGTTATTCTGATCCGTTTTGCTGACATTTATCTAACAGAATCGCTTTGCATCTCGCGGAGCGTTTATTTTGAGCAACAAAAAAGCGGGTGATGGGAATCGAACCCACGTATCCAGCTTGGAAGGCTGGTGTTCTACCATTGAACTACACCCGCATCTCTCAATGCACTGCCTATAATAGCATAGCTTTCACAGAAATGCAAGAGAAATTTTTTGTTTTTTTAAACTTTTTTTGTAATCCTTCTTTTGTCACTTTGGACATTTTGGATAGCAGAATGTAAGTTTTTCTCTCGTTAAATTCTTGACACAGCAATTGGAAAAGGCTAGGATATCCTGTATACCCTATAACTATTTTCATTCTATTTCAAACTCAGGAGGAAAAAAAGTGAAAAGAAAAGAGCTAATGAAGCGAGCACTTTCCCTGGCTTTATGTGCCATGATGACAGTTGGCAATCTGCCGTCAGTGACGTATGCCAGCGATCTTTCGCCGACAGATACCGGGGTGGTTTCCCAGGCTGAAGAGGCAGACGAAACCCAGAGTGCAGAAGAAGCCGCACAAGCGTATCTGAAAGAAAATTTTATTGATGCTACAGACAAGGTTATCACCACAGGTGGTAATGGTGTTGTTAAAAGTGAGGATGGTCTTACCTACAATATTGGCCTGAAAATCCCAAACGGCGGATCCATCAATTCCTTACGTCTGAAATATCTTAATACCGTTTATAAAACAGGATGGTATATTGATAAAAACAATCCATATATCTCCTATTTGGTACCGACAAAAAACGGAAGCCGTTCCATTAAAAGCAGACCGACATCACCGTATTCTTTTACTGCAACACTGAAACTGTTCGCAAGTGATACCGAAAATTCTGCCATCGACGACGGAACAGCCACTGCACTTGCCACACAGGACTTCACCTTTATTCTGGAAGCCGCTGAAGTAGAATACAAGATGCAGGTTGCTGTTCAGGATAAGGACAAAAATCCAATTACGGATGCCTCTATTACCGTAGAAAAAGACGGATGGGACAAGGTTACACCTGCAAGCGATGGCAGCTACAAGATGGAAAACGGTGCTTCTTACAAGCTGACCGTTAAAAAAGAGGGCTATACCGATTATAGCGAAACATTTACTTATACAGGCAATTCCGAAGAACCTGTTTTCTTAAAAACCGTAACTTTAAGTCCGATCATGATGCAGAATATCAGATTTTCCGTCAAGGACAAAGCAAGCGGTGCTGAAATTTCCGGTGCTTCCATCAAGGTTAAAAAGGGCTACTATACTACGATCAGTCCGGAATCCGACGGAAGCTATAAACTGCAGAAAGGTGTAAGCTACAACTGGACGGTTGAAGCACCAAACTACAAAACTGCCAACGGCACGATCACACCAGACGAAGATACCACCATTGATGTAGAACTGGAAAAAAATATTACCAGCTACGCTGTAACCTTCCAGCCAATGGACGGCGATACAGCCATCACAAACTTTAACCTCAAAGTGGAAGAAGAGGTTGAAGATGACTGGGGCGATACCGACTGGGAAACCATGACAGCAAATGGTGACGGTTCCTACACGCTGAGCAAATACGGCACTTATCGTTATTCTGTAACTGCCGAGGGATATAAGGACGTAAAAAATGTTTCTTATGCACCAACCGGATCAGAAGAAAAGATTACGGCTGCCGTAAACATGGACAAAGATGTAACGGTTGATTCTGCCGATCAGGCTGCCGTTGATAAGGTAAAAGAAATCTTTGACAAGGAACCTGGTGCTATCCGCACATCCTACAAAAACGCTTCTAATATTAATGCACTGATCGAAGCAAAACTGAAAACCGGCGATTATGCAGCTGTCGATAAAGCAGATCAGGTAACGGTATCTGTTGTTTCTTCTGACGATACTGACTGGATCAGCACTGACGGCATCATCCATTACTCTACTGCCGATACGCTGAACGCTTACGGCATAAATTCAAAAACCATTTCCGTTGTGCTGAAATTCAGCTTAAACGATGCGACAGCAGAAACAGCCGAATGCAGAGTAGTCATTGGATGGGATCAGAAACATTTTGCTTCCAAAATGAAATCGGAAGCCGATCAGCTGACCTGGGATAGAATCAAAGGTGAAAATACCAGTCAGACAGAGGTAACTTCCAATCTGACACTGCCGCAGTGTATGGGAACCAGCCTGCGTACCGTATGGTCAACCATCAGCTGGACTTCTTCCAATCCAGATGTGATCAGCATCCAGAAACCTTCGATCGATTCTTCGCTCTACGCTGCAACCGGTGTGATCAATCAGCCGGTTGAAGATACGGAAGTTATACTGACCGCTACATTCACGGCAAATAAATCTGTCATGAACGAACAGGTTGAAAAAATATCTGACATTAATACGATCAGCGTGCCATTTACCGTAACTGTAAAAGGTACCGGAAAACCGGCTCCGACTGAAGCTGAACTCAAAGCAATTTTGAATCAGTATTATAAGATCACCGATCTTGTTTATTACGGAACAACGACGGTAATTGATCCGGAAGCCTGCAGCGGTGACATTCAGCTGCCAAGATATACTCGTATCGAAGATGAGAACGGCGAGAATGTCTTCAATAATAAAGAAATCACCGTAACTTCTGACAACGATGCTGTCAAAATCAACGGTTACAAAGCAAACGTAGATGTATTCCAGCCTCAGGACACCACCGTCAACCTGACCGTTTCCTTTACGCGTGAGGGCGTGACTGTTTCCAGGGTATTCCCGATCACCATCAAAAAGCTGACACAGGAAGACCTGGATAAAGAAGTTGAAATGATGGATTATGCGAAAGCTCATTATTTTGACGGTATCAAAGGAAACAATGTATCTGCAGATAAAATCACTGAAAACCTGCATCCGTTCCAGGAAATGTATTTTGATGCCGATGGAAATGCTGTCTGGGTATACAACATCAGTGATGTTACCGATGCCGGTATCTGTGCAGACGGATATTTCGATGATCCATGGGAAATGGAGGGTGCCGGTTACAACAAATTCCGTTCTTCCAATAATGCCGTGATCCAGCATGAAAATCTGGTTGTCATCCGTCCGGAAACTCCAACTGAGATCACGATCACTTCCTGGCTCAGCAGCGAACGTTACGGACAATACGCATCCAGCCATCCGGGCAACGAAGCTTTACAGAAACTCTACAAACAGGAAGTATCCGTTACTGTTACTGTACAGCCGGACAGCAAAGTTGCTGAACAGCTTCAGACTGCCATTGATCATGCACAGACGCTTCTGGATTCTGTAACCGAAGGAACCGGAGCCGGACAGTATCCGGAAGGAACCAGAGATAAACTGCAGACGGCGATCACAGAAGCAAAAGCTCTCCTTGAAAGAGAAGATGCAGCCGAAACAGAAATCGAGCAGAAAGTTACTGAGATCACTGCTCTTATCAACACCATACAGGATTCTCAGAACGAAACAGAAGCTCTTGTCACCGTAAAGATCAATCAGGAAGCCGGCAAAGGTATGGATGTCAGCAAAATGACCGTTAAGGCTCATACTGCTGCAAACTATGGTTATTCCAAACCGGCTGCTTATAAAAACAAAGTAACTGCACTTGATGTGCTGGTTGCATGGCATGCCGCACAGTACAAAGATGCCTTTAAAGCAAACCCTACCGACTATCTGGCTGTAAACAATGGATTTATCAACAAGATCTATGGCATTGAAACCTACAGCATTGGTATCTGCGTCAACGATCAGATTCCAGGATCTGCCAGTGTAGCAGAAGCAGTTGTATCCAGCGGGGATTCCGTATCTGTATTTATGTATGGTGACCTGAAGCAGTACAAAGATATTTATCTGTATTTTAAAAATGTACCGGAAACCATCCAGGCCGGTGAAAAGCTGGATCTGACCTTATGGGGTATGCACCCGATGGATTACGATGAAAAGGGCAATCTCAAACCGGCATCTGTACAGAAAGGTTATACCGTATCCGCTGTTGATGCAAACGGCAATGCAGTTGTAAGTGCCATAACCGACGAAAACGGAAAAGTATCACTTACTATTCCTTCCGGCGGCACCTACCAGATCACCGTTGTAAAGGCACCAAAAGACAGCACTGAATCTGCTTACATCCTGCCAAAAGATATCGTAATGGCAATCGGAAAAGAAACCGAAAGTGAAACTGAAACAGAATCTGTAAAACACGCACACAGCTTCAGCACATGGAAAACCGTATCGGCTGCTACTGTATTTTCAGCAGAAAAACAGGAAAGAGTATGTGCATGTGGTGAAAAAGAGACCCGTACTGTTGGAACAGCTCTGACTCCGAGCATCAAGGTTAATATGACCTTGATCTCGCTGCAAGTAAAACAGACTACCACAAAATTCAAAGTAAGCGGACTTGCCAATGGAGATTCCATTGTTTCTTACACTTCCAGCAATCCAAAAGTCTTCACTGTTAACAAAAACGGTAAGATCAAAGCCGGAAAGAAAAAAGATCATGCAGTCCTGACCATCACTTTGAAGAGCGGACTGAAAAAGACTGTCAAAGTCAATGTTCAGAAAACTGCCGTAAAGACGAAAAAGATACAGGGGCTGTCAAAAACACTGACACTGAAGAAAGGCTCCAGCGTAAAACTGAAACCAGTGTTAAAACCACTCACATCTCAACAGAAACTGATCTACACTTCTTCCAATAAGAAAGTAGTGACCGTTTCTTCAAAAGGAGTCGTAAAAGCAAAGAAATCCGGAAAAGTAACGATTACCGTGAAATCCGGAAGTAAGAAAGTTAAGATTAAAGTAACTGTAAAATAAAAAGTTGTGGCGGAGGTTTTAGAATGTGCAAATGAACGAATTCTCCGAAGGCATGTTCGAGTACCTTCTTGGGAATTGTTCATTTTGCACATTGCCAAAAGCTCCTTACCGGTCGGGGATTCTTAAGCGGAACAGTCCTTCAGGCCAAGATTCAAAACACAGAACAGGAAAAGACAGAGATAGAGTAACGGAAACTTGCTGCCGTCACTATGCCTCTGTCTTTTTGTTGTCCGCCATCTTTTATATTTTACACTTCTCTTTTTTATTTCATCAAAAGAAAAAATAACATTTATACCGTCTGCCAGGCAGGTTACCTTTGTGGAAGCAAAAAGTTGCTCTGGCAAATATTTGTGGCTGGAAGATGCCTTCTGCTTAAGAGACAGCGTTCAGGCCAGGAGCTTTTGGCAATGTGCAGACGAACTGCATTGTAAAACATGGTGCGTAAAATAATACAGCCATGATGAATTCGAAAACAAATCGCTCTGACGGTAGCAAGGCTTCCGTCGTGAGGTTTGCGATGCTGCCGCCCCAAGGAGCCGCTGTCTGAGCCTCGAAGAGGCGAGTTTAGGCGAAGGGCGGCTAACCGGCGAGCGAACCGAACAGGAAACGCAGTGTGTCAGGAGATTGTTTTCGAATCATCATGGCGTTATATTTTACATATAAGTTTTCTTAATGCCCATCTTCTTGCCCTTCGGACAAGAAGCATCCCTCGCTCTAAAGAGCTCGGTCAATTCTTATTTTTCTGCTATCTGCACTGGCCTTTGAAAAATCTGTCACATTTCCGAGAGTTCACAGTAATGTGCATAAATCCCGCCTTTTTTCAGCAGTTCTTCATGTGTTCCGCTCTCTGCGATCCCATTATCAGCAACAACAAGAATCTGATCTGCCCCGCGGATCGTGGAAAGTCGGTGTGCGATCGTGATTGTGGTCCGGTTCTTTGCCAGTTCTTCGAGACTTTTCTGAATCCATCGTTCGCTCTCATTATCCAGTGCACTCGTTGCCTCATCTAAAATAAGGATCGGCGGATTTTTCAGGAAAACTCTGGCGATGGAAATTCTCTGTTTCTGCCCTCCTGAGAGGCGTGTTCCGCGTTCACCGACGTAGCTGTCGTATCCATCCGGCAGTGACATGATAAAATCGTGAATATTTGCTTTTTTCGCTGCATCGACGATCTCTTCCATGGAGGCCTCTGGTTTTCCGTAAGCGATATTATCCCGGATCGTTCCGCAGAACAGATAGACATCCTGCTGCACCAGTCCGATCTGATTTCGCAGACTTTCAAGTGTCAGTCCTCTGACATCTTTTCCGTCAATCGTGATTTTTCCTTCCGTCACATCGTAAAAACGTGGAAGCAACGAACAGATCGTGGTTTTACCACTTCCGGACGGTCCGACCAGTGCGATCGATCTGCCTGCCGGAATCCGAAAGCTGACATGAGACAGTACCGGTGTCTCATCATCCTGATAATGAAAGGAAACATTTTCATAAGATACATCACCACATACATTGGTCAGTGGTTTTGCATCTTCGGCATCCTGAATATCCGGCTCTGTCTCGATCACATCGAGAAATCTGCGAAATCCGGACAGGCCCTTCTGCATCATTTCTGTCAGCTCAACCAGGATCTGGATCGGGCTGATGAAGATTCCGATGTACAGGGCATACATGGCAAGATCTGCTGCTTCCATTTTTCCGTGTGCGATCAGCCATCCGCCAAAGACCAGGGTCACCAGATACATCAGTCCCTGGAAAAACAGATTGCTGCTCATAAAACTTCCCATACAACGATAGTTCGCATCTTTGGATACCAGAAATCCTTCGTTGCTCTTCTGAAATTTCTTCCGCTCAATCTCCTCATTTGCAAAAGACTGTACGACACGAATCCCGGAAAGGGTATCCTGAAGTCTCGCATTGATATCTCCGATCTTGCGTCGGTTATCCATGAACGTTGCCTGCATACGGCGATTCTGACACAGGGAAAAGATCAGCATCAGCACAACCAGAAACAGAAGCGGCACTGCCAGTCTCCAGTTGATAAAAAATAAGAAGATAAAGGCTCCGACAATCTTAATCAGTGAAATGAACAGATTTTCCGGTCCGTGATGTGCCAGCTCAGAAATGTCAAACAGATCTGATACGAGTTTGCTCATCATCTGACCGGAATTATGCTGATTATAATAAGAGAACGACAGTTTTTCATAATGCTCAAACAATTCCTGGCGCATATCCCGCTCCATCCTTGCTCCCATCATATGCCCCTGACACGTCACATAATACTTGCACAACGCCTGTATTGCATACATAAGCAACAATCCTGCCCCGATAGGAAGCAGTGCCTGTAAGATCACAGCTGCATCTTTTAAAAACAGTGTTTTTGTCAGACTGCGAAGGATCTGCGGAAATGCCAGATCCACAAAACTGATAATCGCTGCACACAGCAAATCCAGAAAAAACACACCTTTGTAAGGTGCATAATATTTCACAAACTTTTTCAGTGTCTCCACTTTTGTTACCTTCTTTCGTTATTATAATTGAACCAAATCAAGGAAGTCCCCTGCTTCAATTGCGAATATCCGCTTGACACGTAAGACTTGGCACGCGATTCTGGTCAGCTTTGCTGACATTTACCCAACAAAATCGCCGCATGCCTATTGTAGCATGCGACGATTCTCGTTACAACTTGAACTTCTGTTATTCAAGAGATTCTTTTATTTACTTTACTTTCGCTACTTTATTATAAGTTGCCTTTTTGCTGATTTTTGCTTTCTGAAGGTTCTTTTTCAGTGCTCTCAGCGTTTTGGATTTCATCTTCTTAGGAACTGTAACTTTCATCTTAGAAGAAGTACCCTTGAATGCATTCCTGCCAACTTTCACGATCTTTGTTCCCTTGAAAGTTACGCTTGACAGCTTGCTCGCTTTACTGAATGCATTGGAGCCAATGCTCTTGACGTTGTTTCCAATCACGATGCTCTTCAGTTTCTTGTTGTTCTTGAAAGCATTCTTACCGATCGTGGTTACTTTGAAGCTGTAATTTCCAACTTTTACTGTATCCTGGATCGTAACTTTTGTTTTCTTCGTTGCTTTCAGTTTCACTGCAGAAACCGTTCCGTTTACTGCATCAGCTTTCGTTACTTTGTAAGTAACGCCTTTTACTGTAGTGGTTGTTCCAACTGCCGGAACCTGTGGTGCCGGATTATTGTTTCCGTTGTTGTTATTGTTATCATCTTTCTTGACAAGAGCTGCTTTTGCATCGCTGACTGCTTTCAGTGCTGCATTTACTTCTGCCTCAGTAGCATTCTTATTCTCCAGAACTTTCTTAGCTTCTGCCAGTGCTGCTTTCAGTTTGCCTGCACTCTCAGCTGTGTAATCTGCTTCTTTGAATGATTCTGCTTCTTTGACTGCCTTGTTCAGCTCTTCGACTTTTTCTGCCGGTGCAGGGGTCGGAGTCGGTATCGGATCAATATCTTTTGATTTTACCGTGATGGTAACTTTGCCTGTTACACCGCTTCCGTCTTTTGCAGTTGCAATGATATCTGCACTTCCAACACCAATTGCTTTGATCAGACCACTTTCGTTTACTGTTACTGCACTTTCATTTGAGCTTGTCCATGTAACTTCTTTGTTGTCTGCATTTTCCGGTAATACAGCTGCAGCTGCCTGAGCAGTACCGCCGATCTCCAGTTCTTTCTTATCTGCTGTTACGCTGATGCTTGCTACTTTGACTGGCTCCGGATCTGGAGTAACCTGTTTTGCTTTTACCGTGATCACAAGTTCTCCTGATACTCCGCTTCCATCTTTTGCTGTTGCTTTGATGGTTGCCGTTCCGGCTGCTTTTGCTGTGATCAGACCTGCTTCGCTTACGTTTGCCACTGTTTCATCTGAACTTGCCCAGGTCACTTCTTTGTTGTCTGCATTTTCCGGTAATACAGCTGCAGCTGCCTGCATCGTATCACCGACGGTCAGCTCTGTCTTATCAGCTGTTACGCTGATGCTTGCTACTTTGATCGGCTTCGGATCTGGAGTTTCACTCTGGAACGTGAATTTTGCATCTGCCCACAGTGCGTGGTCGTTGTAATCTGCATCGCCTTCTTCTACGATCAGACGCAGATCTTTTACTTTGGATACATCGATATCTACGAGGTAGGACTGTCCGTTGGAGATCACATGGTCTTTGCGGTACAGCTCTTTGCCATCACCTTTGATCACATAGTTTACATCTGCTTTGTTTCCAAGTGTCTGGTCTGCACTGATACCGATGCGTGCGGTAAATCTGCTTACGCCCTTGCCTTCCAGGTTAACGCCCAGTTCTGCCGGTGCATGCATAGCCACACCTTTATCAAAGCTCTGTTTTGTGCCTTCTACATAGACTGCCATCGGATTTCCGCATCCGCAGGCATCTCTTGTGTTTTCGAAGTATCCGCCCTGGTCAACTGTCCAGTCCATATCGGATACATACAGTTCATCCTGAACCTTGAAATTGATCGTATAAGTCTTTTCTACACCAAACGGAGAAACGGCTTTGATGGTTGCTGTGCCAGGAACTGCTGCTGCCTGTGTAATAGTTACATTAACATCATTTGATTTTTTGATCACTTCTACCTGAGGAACCTTTCCTTCTTCGTAGCTTCCTCTTAAAAGTGTATAAGTGTACTCATTCTGTCCGTCACTGAAGTTGTCCAGTTCTTTGCCGTTTACTTTGATTCCGGTCAGCGGCATTCCGGATTTCACGTCTTCGTTGCTCTTTACCATCTTTTCTTCATCTGATGTCTGTTTTGTCAGAGGAAGGATGCTGAATGTCTGTGTATAAGTCTTTCCTGCGGAAATGATGTATTTGCTCAGAGGAGCCGGACCGCAGCTTGCATTTCCAAGTCCGCGCTGCATCAGGTCAACAGTCAGAATGGTATTTTCCTGTACCGGAACCTGATATGGATGACGGTAGGATGCCAGATCTTCTGCTTTATAATGCAGGGCTCCGGATTCCATTTCGCTGTCAGAAGATACCAGGATACCTGTTCCGTCTTCTGCTGTCAGTGCTGTCCATCTTACACCTGTGTGGTTTCCGTTTTCCTGAGGTTTTACATATTTTTTTTCAAACTGTTCGGTTACGGTGCTGTTGTATATACCAAGTTTTGCACCGGTGTTACGGTCAACATAGTTTGCCTGCGGACCATTTCCGTAGTATGTCAGCTTCTCGTAATCTTTTGCAACTGTCATCTTCATACCGATTCTTGCAATATTTCCTGCAGAAGCACTCGGTGTAACCGTATTGGTTACTACGATCTCACCATTGCCATAGATCATGTAATCAATGCTGTTCGGTGTATTTACTTCAGGAATGCTTCCTGATACATGAATGTTGACTACTTTATCTTTTGCATCTACTGTTATGCCGTTCTCATCCAGCGTGAAGTTCTGTGCTGCATTCTTCATCGCTGTGGAGAAGGATGGGTCGTTGCTGACCGGTGCACGGTAGTAGTTCGGAACCGGTCCGTTCTCCAGCAGGGTCTTGCCGTCTACTTTGTAGCTGGTGATGTAACCCTGTGCTTTGTCAATCACAACTTCAAATGCTTTGCCGTTTGTTTTGGATGTCTTTCCGGTAACAGTGATCGCATCATCGCTCTCTGCTACGTTTACTTTATCCATGTCAGATGCACTGATCGTTGGCTGTGCTTTTTCCGGAGTGTAAGCAAGATCAAATTCTTCAAATGCAATCTCATTACCTTCATGTCCGTAATAATCGCCTGCCCACGCAGCATCTTCTTTCAGTGTTACGGAGAGTGTCAGTGTATAGTCAGAACCTGCTGTCGCACTTACTTTCGGGAAGTTTGCCAGTGTTACGGTAGCTTCTGCCTGCGGTGCGATGTTCTTCTGCTCCTCGCTAAGCTGACCGCTTCCGATCACTTTGTTATCTTCTTTTAATGTCCAGGAGACATTGTATTTGTTCAGGTTGGTGTTCAGGAACTCATTTACAACACGGACTTTGCCGTTTGCTGCTTCACCGTCATCATAGAAGGAAACTTCCTGATGTACTTTCTTGACTTCATACAGTTCTGCGGAAGGTGTGCGGTCTGCATTTAAGATACCGTTTGCACAGAAATCATTATCATTTACCGTCTCGCCCCAGTCTCCGCCGTATGCGAAGTATGTGCTGTCTTTGTAGTTTGTTCCTTCTGACTTAATGGAAGTGGCTCCAAAGTCAATAGAATAAGCTACGTTATCTTTTACTGCGTCCAGATTATCGTTTGTATTCTGGATCTGTTCCTCTGTCATAACACCTTTGATCACGGCTGCACGGTCGATTGCACCGTTGAAGGTTCTTCCGGACTGGTCTGCGGATGCTCCGATGGTGATGTCGATCGGATTGCTGGATGCATCACAGGTTGTTTTGTTGGTTCTTTGTCCTGTTGCAAGCACTTCTCCATCGTAATACAGCTTGTATTCTGTTCCGATATAGGTTGCTGTCAGACGATGCCAGTTGCCATCTGTGAAATCAGCCGGAATATCGGCGGATAAGGTACCTCCACTCCATCCGTCTACAAAGAATTCAAATTTACCATAGCGGTCAATCTGAAGGTTGTAGCCGTCGCTGTCTCCTCTGGAGATAAACGCCTGTGCGGATTTTGTAAAGTTCTCCGATGGTTTTACCCATACATCCAGTGTGATACCGGTTGTGCTGTTGGTTGCCAGTTTTGCACTGTCCGTCGCTGCATAAGTTCCCTGGATCGCTTTTGTATTGTTGCGTCCTTCGGTAACTTTTCCGTCAAATTTCGTTGCAACACCGGTGTTCGGATCTGTGATCGTGTAAGTTGTTGTATTTTCTACTTTTGTAGAAACAGACTGATCGATCCAGTCCCAGATAAATCCACCCTGTGCATTCGGGTAGTTACGGAAAATATCCCAGTACTCTTTGAAGTTACCAAGGGCATTACCCATTGCATGGGCATACTCAGACTGGATATACGGCAGCTTATTGCCGGTATTTGTTACCTGACTCTTGACAGAATCTACACCCCAGTACTGGGAGGAATAGATATCTACCATGGATTTTTTGCGGTCACCCTTTGTATAGCGGTTGTCACGCTCGTATTTACGGATACGGGACGGATCACGCTGCAGGATCCACTGTGTGGAATTATAGAAGCAGTAGTTTTCATCCATATTGTAAGCCTGATAAGTAGCTTCATTACCAAGGGACCAGATCACTACGGATGGATGGTTTTTATCGCGCTCTACCATATTCTGAGTGCGGTCCATAACGGAAGTATTCCAGATCGGATATCCGGACGGGATGTTGCTGCTTGTCGCACCGATGTGGGACTCTGCGTTTGTCTCATCGCAGATATAAATACCCAGCTCATCTGCCAGTCCGTACATATATGGATTGTTCGGATAGTGGCTGGTACGGATCGCATTGACATTGAACTGCTTCATCATCTTCAGGTCGGTTGTGATATCTTCTTTGGAGATTGCACGTCCGTCCTGGTCATCTGTTTCATGACGGTTTGTACCACGGAACATGATCTTTTCACCGTTGATCTGTACCTGTTCCTGACCTGCTTCGTTGATATCTGCTTTGCTGATCTCGCGGAATCCGACTCTCTGAACAGTGGTCTCCACGACATTGCCGTTTTCATCTTTTAACTGAACAAGCAACATGTACAGGTTCGGTGTATCTGCAAACCATTTGTCCGGATTGGTTACTTTTTTATCGCCGGTAAAGTGTGCACCCTTGTCATCTGCTTTCTCTGCCACATTTTCCTTTGCTGCCGGAACAGTCGCTTCGATCACCATCGGCTCAGACCACACTTTTGTCTTGCCGTCAATCTTGTAAAGATCAGCAGATACGGTATATTTCTTGCCTGCTGCTGTATCATCACCGAGATTACGGATATCTGCATCCAGCGTCAGGGTTGCATCTTTATAGTTATCATCCAGATCTGTCTTTACAAACAGGTCACGCATCTCTACTTTTGCTTTCGAGTAAAGATTTACATCACGGAAAATACCGCTCATACGGATAAAGTCCTGGTTCTCCAGATAACTTCCGGTAGACCAGCGGTAAACTTCCACAGCGATAGTATTTTCACCCTTTTTCAGATAACTTGTAATGTTAAACTCATCCGTTGTGTAGCTGTCTTCGCCGTATCCGACTCTCTGTCCGTTTACATATAAATAGAATGCGGACTCTACACCTTCAAAGGATACGAAAACATCTCTTCCATCCCAGTCTGAAGGAACGGTAAAGGTTCTCTTGTACTGGCCGACACTGTTGTTTACGGTCGGTGCTGTAACGTTTGCTCCAAGGCTGACATTTTCATAGTTCTGCCACGGATATCTCTGGTTTACATAGATCGGCTTTTCGTATTTGAAATTGCCGTCTGCATCCTTGATCGTCTGGATGGAGCTTGGAACTTTGATATCATCCCAGCCTGAGGTATCCCAGTTTTCTACATAATTTTTTGCATCTGCACCTTTTGCCTGTTTTTCGCGGTCTGCCGGTTTCTGGGCAAATTTGAATTTCCAGGTACCGTTCAGGGACTGTTTGTAAGCGGATTCTGATTCATCCACATCCAGAACTGATTTTTCGTTTGTCAAAGCTTTTTCTGCAGACTCATACGGTGTAAAATACGCATGTGCCGGCTCCCGGTTCTCCTCCACTTTATCAATCTGGTCATACCACTCTTCGCCTGCAAAGCTGCTGTCAGCAGCATTTACCGGAAGTGTGAAACTTCCAATGCCGGTCACAAGCTCTCCGCCGATCATAGCACCGGCTAACACAACAGACAGAATTTTCTTTCTCAAATGCATGTACATTCCTCCTTTTATGCATTTTTTCTTTTGCAGCCATTCTGTTTCCTTTTCAGCTGCAATTCTTTCTTTTTCTTCCTCTTTTTTCGCAGAGTTTTTGTCATTTTAAAAATCTCTGTGAAAAATGAAGTCCCGCTGTGCGGGACTTTCGATATCCTTCATGGATACTCGTTGTGTTTATTATAGTATATTTTCTCGCTTTTGTCTATATTGACGCTGTTTAATTTTTCATGTATAATTTATTTAGTAATTTTACACATAAACCATGTGCGTTCTTTGTACATTTCTTCCATTTTTTTGCCGTATTGTACCGTTTTTTAATCCATTCATTTATAAAGTACTGTTTCATCATGGATTTTCAAAGGAGGTAGTGCCTGTGATGCAAAAATTTCAAACACGCCGCAGTATATTCCCGGTTCTGTTATTTCTGATCCTGTCCTGCTGTTTTTTTCATGGACAACGTGTATCGGCTTTCACATCTCCCTCTGCCGACAATACAGCATTTTCTGACACTCTGCCCTGGTTTCTGACGGACATCGGTGCAGAGGAGGCATGGTCACTTCTTTCCGAAAAAAAACCTGTCGGTGTTCCGGTGATCGTTGCCGTGATCGATACCGGTGTTGATTACACACATCCGCTTATCGCAGGAAATCTTCTGGAGAACATGGCAGAAAAAAACGGCACCGCCGGTATGGATGATGATAAAAATGGCTATCTGGATGATATTTACGGAATCAATACCTGTTCACACAACAGCGATCCGATGGATGATTCTGCCGGAACGATTGCCGGTCACGGAACCCATATTGCCGGAACGATCCTGCAGACTGCCGGTGCTTCTGCAAATGAAAATCCATTCAATATCCGGATTCTCTGCATCAAAGCAGGGGATGCTTACGGTAATTTTTCGGATGAGGCCCTGATCGAGGCACTGCAGTATGCCTCTTCACGCGGAGCTAATGTCATCAATCTCTCTGTCAGTATGACCAGCTGCAGCAAGGCTCTTTATGATGCCCTGTTTGCTGCTTCTGAAAATGCTGTCCTTATCTCTTCTGCCGGCAACCGCAGCATGGGTACATCTGAAGGCTCTTCCAGGGGCCGCAGCTACTATCCTGCGGCTCTTCCTTTTGTGGTCGGTGTGATGTCTTATGGGAAAGAACATACTCTCTCCTCTTTCTCCAACTGGGACCGGATCAGCGATTCCGGTGAAGATTATGAGCTTGCTGCTCCGGGAGAATCCATTTTTTCTTCTGTGCCGGGCGGCAGCTTCAAAAACAGCAGCGGCACCTCCATGTCTGCCGGCATCGTATCCGGTGCTGCTGCACTTCTCTGTGCAAATTACAAAAAGCAGTCTCTCTATACTGCTGCGGAACTCACTTCCTTTCTGATGAACAGCGGCATTTCCGACCTTGTATACACAGACAGCAGCCAGGGTGAACACCTTTTTTCCAGGCTGGATCTGCCGTCCCTTCTGACGTCATCCCCGAAACCGCGTCTGATCTGCCGGACTGCATCACTGCACTATATGAATGGCAGCAACGGACAGTATCGCTTTTCCTTTCTGATCCAGAACCAGGGGGCAGACGCACTGAAGGTTTCTCTTGATGCAGCATGCAGCATCCCGGGTGTACAAATCACTTTTGATCACGAATGTCCTGACTCGATCCCTTCACTTTCTTCTTTTGAATACAGCGGCGTACTGACTCTGACCGAAAATCCTTCGGATCTGAAAACCGTACAGCTTTCACTTGCTGTCAGGTGTTCGGGAAAAGAGACCGCATCTGAGCAGGTTTCCTTTGAAGCAGAAACTTCCATCCATACTGAGGGAACCGTTTCCAGGGATATCCCGCTTCAGAATATCTCGCTGTCCATTTCCGATCCTCTTGTTCTGAAAACAGGAGATTTGCTCCGGATTTCCGTCGCCTATATTCCGGAAAATACCACTGCTGACCGAAGCATTGCTTTTTCAAGCTCTGCACCGGAAATCATCTCTGTGGACGCAGACGGCACACTCCACGCCCGAAGCGGCGGCACAGCAGTTATCTCTGCCGTTTCTTCTGTCGGATTTGTCCGAAAAGTTCGCGTAACCGTTTTGTCTGCCGCAAAAAGCGAAACAAAACAGACCGGGCCTGCCTCTGAAACACCAACGACACTGGATTCTGACAAAACTGAAAATCCTTCTGCCGATCAGAAGAAGCTGACCGTCGGACAGACCATCCGCCATAAAAAGCTAAAATACCGCATCACATCGCTTCGTGCTTCCGGCGGGACGCTGTGCCTGTATGGTCTGACTGTAAAAAAGAAAACCCTGAAAACCGTTTCCATTCCGGACACTATCCGGATCGGAAAACGGCGTTTCAGGGTTACAAGAATTGCTCCGAAAACCTTTCAGAACTGCAGAAATCTGCGAAAAATCCGCCTGGGTAAATACATCCGCTCGATCGGCAGACACGCCTTTCGCCATATTTCTAAAAAAGCAGTTATTCGATCGTCAGGATATCGACAAAGCCGGTTACTTCAAAAACGTCCATGACATTTTCATCCACGTTACGGATGACCATATTTCCCTGACGGTTCATCACCTTCTGTGCGGAAAGGATCACGCGCAGACCAGCGGATGAAATATATTCCAGCTTTTCAAAATCGAAAATCAGTTCTGCTACTCCGCTGATGCTGCTTTTTAATTCTGCCTCCAGCCGCGGAGCTGTCGTTGTATCCAGTCTTCCGGTCAGTGCGATCGTCAGGCTGTCACCATCCTGTATTTTGTTAATTTCCATAGATTCCTCCTTTTGGGATTTTCTGTGTTATCATCCCAGATTTTTTTTGATGGTAAAAATATTTTTGCCATCCCGATACTCATATTCTACCTTATCCATACTCTTTTTGACAAGATAAATTCCAAGGCCTCCGATGTCCCTTTCTTCTGCTGAGAGCGTGATATCCGGGTCCTCTTTCAGGAGCGGATTATAAGGTTCTCCATAGTCTTCAAACGTCAGACTGACCTGTGGCGGCTCTTCATCTGTCTCAATTTTCACGATTGCTTCACCTTTTTTTTCTTTATAGGCATAGGATGCAATATTGACATAAATTTCTTCTACTGCAATCTGAATCTGCATGATCGTTTTCATCGAACAGTTACACATCTCGAGTTTTTCTTCTACAAAATCCAGTACCCGGGTCAGATTTTCCAGTGTTGCATCTACTTTCAGTTCCGTCATGAGAATCCCCCTTTCTTTTGCTTTTCTCTATCCTCTGTACAGCATGGAGAGCATTGTAATATCATCGAACTGCGGTGCTTCTTTTACAAATCCGTCGATTTCTTTTCGCACCGTCTTCAGCAGTTCTTCGCAGGAAGCATCCGGATCCTGATTCAGTGCATCGAGCATCCGGTCCGTTCCGAAAAGTTCATTTTCTGCATTTGTCGCCTCTGCCACACCGTCTGTATATACAAAAATGCTGTCACCTTTTTCCATCTGGATCTCATATTCCCGGTATCTTGTGCCTTCCATTCCTGCCAGGACAAATCCATGGCGGTCTTTGAACAGCTCATATTTTCCGCCGGCACGACGGATCGCCGGGTATTCATGCCCTGCATTTGCACACATCATTTTTCCGGTGGAAATCTGCATGATTCCAAGCCACACGGTAACAAACATCTCTGCTTCGTTGTTCTCACACAGCTGATTGTTGACATTCTCCAGCACTTCTTTTGGTGAAAGTCCGTTTTGTGCGGAGTTTTTCAGGATGGTTTTGGCAATGACCATAAACAGTGCCGCCGGCACTCCTTTTCCGGATACGTCCGCGATCAGCAGTGCGATATGATCCGGATCCACAAGAAAGAAATCATAGAAATCTCCGCCGACTTCTTTTGCCGGGTCCATACTCGCATAAATATCAAATTCTTTCCGATCCGGAAATGCCGGGAAAATACATGGCAGCATGGATGCCTGGATCTGCGTTGCAATGTTCAGCTCTGCTCCCATACGTTCTTTTTCTGCAGTGATCTCTGTCAGATGATCAATGTAATCATTGATTTCTTTTTCCATGGTTTTGATCGCATCACTCAGCTCTTCAATCTCATCTCCTGTATGGATCTCCAGTCTGGAAATCGCAGACTGCACTTTCTCCGTGCTGTCCTTTTCTTTTTCACTGACAAAAGATGCCGCCGCCTGTGACAGGCTTTTGACCGGAATCAGCAGCGTTTTGTTGATCGCAAATAAGATCACCAGACAGATCACAACGGTGATTATCGTCAGCACCAGACACAGATTAAACAGAAACTCATGGAGATTTCTCACAACTTCATCCATCGAAATATCCAGCATGGCGGTTCCCACAATTTCACCATTGTCATCATAGATCCCTGCTCCTGCAGAACAGAGCCAGCCGTATTCTTCATAATTCGTGATATACGCTGGAAAATCATAATCTCCCTTTCGCATCTGTTCTGCGTTGCTCTCCTCAAACGGATCACACGTTCCGACCTGGCAGGCCTCTGCGTTTACCGAACCGTCCACCAGATAAATCCCGTAGTAGGTCTCCACATCCATATAGCCGATGTAGATCGAATTGATATCGTTTGCATCATTGATCTCGTGAAGCAGCTGCAGCGTCCGCTGATACTCCGGCATCTGCGGAACATCCTCATAGTTTTTATAATAGGCTTCCCACTGTTCCTCCGTGAAATCTGCAAAATTCGGAACTCCGCCATTGTCCTTGCAGATTTTCCGGTAAATCCTCAGCACTTCATCCCGCACTGCCGCTACATCTTCTGCATTTACCGTTACTGCCTCTGTTTTGGCAAGATTCATCGTCATGGTTTTGTATTGTCCGTAAATGGTACCGGAATACACCTGATAGCTGATCGCTGCCGCCGCCGCCATCAGAAGAAGTGCCGCAAGCAGGGTTGCCAGCACCGTTTTCAGTTTCAGTGAACCTTTCATCTGTTCTCGCTCCTTTCTTTTGTACAGAATCAGACTCGCACGATCAGCGAGTTAAATCCCTGATACTGTCGGTAGAAAAAATCTTTTGCTTTCTGTTTGATGACAAGCATGCCCATCGCATCCATATCATACGTTCCGCCTTTGCTCACCTTTTCTGTCTCCATGGAAAATGGATTGAAAATCTTTGCATTATCACGGATATGAAGTTCAAAAACTCCGTCTTCCATCGCGATCAGCGTGATCTGCATATAACCCGGATTTCCACTCTCAAACCCTTTTTTGAAGATCAGAAGGCAAAGCTCTTCGACCGTCATGGTCATATAATAAATCTGTTTGACACTTGCATCCCATTTTTCGCAGAAGTTCTCCACTTCGCCAAGTACTCTTCCAAGATCTTCGTTGCTGTTTTCGATCGTTACACGGAAAATGCGTTCCGGATCCAGAGACCTGGAAGTATAATTTTTCTTTTTCCAGAACAGAAAGATCAAAAGAGAAACGAGCTCCGTAGTCGGAAACAAAAACCAGAAATATGTGATCCCAAGCGGTGCAAACAGAAGCGTACACGGAATCAGCACGGCAGCTCCGCGAAGCGTCGCCATGAAAAACGCAGGTTTTTCTTCTTCGCAGGACTGGTAATAACCTTCGATCAGAATATTGAGACCGCCGATGAGTGCTCCGATGCTGTAAATGCGGATGGCCAGATTTCCAAGCTGCATGACATCCTGCTGTGTCAGCCCGAAAATCCTGCACATCAGAGACGGGAACAGGCAAAGTACGGCCGCCGCCGCAATACCCGCAGCACTGCCCCAGAAAAATCCAAGCCTGCAGACATTTCTTTTTCCTGCTTCATTCTGTTCGCCGCAGTACGTGCTGACGAGCGGCTGCATGGCTTTTACCGTGCCGTCATAAAGATACAGGATCAGATACGACACATTCTGGATCAGGTCAAACACGGCAACGCCGTTCTCCCCGCTGTAATGCAGAAGCGTATGGTTAATGATCAGCAGAAAAAGAAACTGCCAGATATACTGCACCGATGTGGCAAAACCGATATGGAAACATTCCCACTGTTCCCGGAGATGAACTCCTGAAAAACGAAGTCTCAGCACATGGCTTTTTCCGAAAATCCCCGGAAGATAAAACAAAATGGCGATCGCCTGTCCAAGCACCGTCGAGAGTGCCGCTCCGAACGCTCCCATGTTCAGCACAAGCACAAAAATAATATTCATGGCAACATCGCAGAGATTGGCAACCGTAAATCCAAAGCTTGCCAATTTCTGATTGTCATCATTCCGCAGATAATAATTCAGGATATACGACACAAACAGAACCGGCATACCGGTAAAAATGGTGCCGACATACTCCTTGCTGACCTCATAGAGCATCCCTGCCTTTTGGGTCACACCAAGAAGTGCCATCACCTGCACAAGGAAGAGATTTCCAAGAACTGCCAGGAGCACACTGACTGCCACTCCCGCCAGCAGAATCTGATTAAAATTATCAACTGCCGCCTCTTCTTTTCCTTCCCCCATATATTTGGAATATTTGACGGAACCTCCGATCCCGAGTCCGTGCACCAAAACATTAACCACCATAAAGACCGGAAGTGCAAGGCTGACCGCAGCAAGCCCGGTCGCACCCATCCGCTGTCCGATCACCACGGCATCTGCCATATCACCGGCAGCCAGGCCGATCGCTGCAACCATGGACGGCACAAGCAGCCTTCCCAGCATTTTCCCAGTAAAATGATCCTGTTCTTTCTCTTTCATCGTATCCTCCTCCCTTTCATTTTTGCACTCCAGATTTTTGTACATCCATGCGGGCCTAAATGCTTTTTCATCATCCGAAGCCCTGGTATTCCAAGATCTTCTTCCCCGTTCATAAAACAAAACCGGGGATCCGAAAAGCTTAAAAGCGCCCGTTCTGTATAATATGCAATACCTGATATACTGCTGTCATGCCGCTCCAGGCATCCGTCTATGGTATTTTCCGTCAGCGGAAAACCTACCGCAAACGCCGCCGGCTTTCCATCTGCAAAAACCAGTACCCCGGACAGGTCGAGTTCTCTGTAATGAGAAAGCACCATTTCTGCGATTCCGTCATCTTCAAGCCCTGCATATCCCCGGATATGAGCCGACTGTCTTTTTCCTTCAAAAAATCCGGAAAGTTTCGGGTAATCCTGATCTGTCAGAGAAACCGTCTGAAGTTCATGTTCTCTTCCGAGTTTTCGCAGTTCTTTTCGCAGATGTGAAAAATTTCCGCCTTCCATACACTCCAGATCCTTCCGTGCATAGAGATACTCAAAACTTTCTTCCGTTTCTTCCATCCGGAAGCTTCCCGGATATTCCCTTTCCAGAAACAGCCGGTCTTCTTCTCTCATATAATGAAGGGAAAACTCCTCTGCCTGTTCCATCTGTTTCTCCAGAAATGCTTTCTTTTTCCGGTCATCGCCGCATGGGAAAAACCAGGCATTTTTTCCGTACAAAGCACTTTTTACGGAAAAAAAATCTTCTTCGATTTCCACCGTCAGTCCCATTTTTTCCTTCCATATCCACAGGGAAGCAAACGCATGGGAGGAAAGAATATGTCCGTACTTTTTCCGGATCTGTTCGATTTTTTCTTTCTGCCCAAACGTGATCTCCCCGGCATAAGAAGCATTCTTTTTCCGTATTTTTTCCATTGTCGCTATCCTTCCACTCTCTGACGTTCCACAAGTTCGGCAAAAAATCCGTTCCGGGAAATCAGTTCTTCGTATGTTCCATCTTCGATGATTTTTCCTTTGTCCAGAACCACAATGCGGTCACACTGGCGTATGGTTGAAAGACGATGTGCGATCACAACCTTGGTGCATTTCAGTTTATCCAGAGACTCCGAAACGATCTTCTGCGTCATATTATCAAGGGCACTGGTTGCTTCATCAAAAAACAGAAGCTTCGGTTTTGCCGCGACAGCCCTTGCGATCATCAGACGCTGCTTCTGACCTCCGGAAAATCCTGCACCTCCCTCTGCGATCAGCGTGTGCATCCCCATCGGCATCTGCCTGATATCCTCAGCAAGTCCTGCCATTTCTGCCGCACGCCAGGCATCCTCCATCGTCAGCCACGGTGCCGAGATCACAATGTTCGAATAAATGCTTCCCTGAAATACTTTTCCGTTCTGCATAACTACGCCCATAAATTTTCGAAGTGATTTCAGATCCAGCCCTGCAAGGTCTTTTCCGTCATAATAGACAGCTCCTTTCTGCGGCTGCTCAAATCCGAGCATCAGCCGCATCAGCGTTGACTTTCCGCAGCCCGTCTTCCCGACGATCGCCACATACTGCCCCGGGCGGATTTTAAGTGAAAGATTTTCAAAGAGCATCGGCATTGATTCCTGGTAGCGGAACGATACATTCGTCAGCTCAATCCCGCCGCTGATCCTGGTGACGATCTGCTTATCCTCCGAAACCTCCGGCACTTCCTGCAGAATGGGCCGCAGCATGTCATACGCCGCACAGATCTGTCCGAAAACAACCGACATAGAAGCAAGCATGGAGAATGCACTCACAAGCACGGTATATGCAACATGAAAGGACATATAGTCTGCCGCCTGGATCTGTGAGCGGATCGCCTGGGCGTAGATCAGAATATTGCCGATGAGCAGCACTGCCGTACGCAGCACCGGTTCCAGGCTGACAAAAAGCGGCGGATGATATTCCAGTTTTACTTTTTCGGTGTATTGTTTCGCCCATTTTCCAAAAGCCCGCTGCTGTGCTCCGGAAAGCCGGATTTTCTGGATTCCGAGAAACAGGGAAAAGACCAGTCCGCTCTCTTTTGCCGAAAGTTCCATGGATTCTTTCCGCACCCGGATCTGTGCCGCACTCTGCAGGACAAGCAGAAGCAGAAAAGCAAGCACGATCAGCAGGACCGGCACAACAAGCGGCGGTGCAAAGGCATAGATCTGAGCCATACACACAAAAAAGCTGATAAGTGCTGTTCCCACAGTCAGAGCCGCTTCCAGTGCCATATCGCAGATACCGTTTAAGTCCTGCAGCCTTCCGGCCAGTTCTCCTGTGCTGTACTGCCTGAAAAATTTTGCCGGAAGTGTCAGCACCCGCATCATGGCGGCACTTTCCATGAAGATGCTCATCCTTGTTTTCATTTTTGCGAGCAGCATTTGCTGTATTGTCCGAAAAAGAACAGTCACAATGCCGCATCCAAGCAGAAGGATGGTGCACGACAGAAGCACATTCAGGCCGCCCGGAAGAATTCCTTTCTCAAAAATCAGCCAGTTTGCACATACCGGAAAAATCCCGATCACGGAAACGGCTGCCGCTGCAAACAGCACCGCCGCAAAATCCGATGCTGATAAGGTCTGGAGTGCATACACGATCAGATCTCTGGCATGGATCTCTTTTAATGGCAGAGGTTTGTAAAAGCACAGGGCGGCCTCTGCGATCTGATCTGCATTTTCCGCAGTCACCTTCACTTCTCTTCCGGTTTCTTCCTCTGCAAAAAGATAACCTCTTGCTCCATCCGGGATCAGTGCCACCGCTTTCCTGCTTTTCCGATAAGTCCCAAGCATGGCTCCTGTTCCGTCTTTGTACCATTCTCCCTTAAGCAGTACCTGACGCCGCATAATACCGGACGGCCTTAACAGGTACTCCAGGATGCTTTCCAGATCTTTCAGGCTCCCCGGTATTTCTCTTGGTTTTACCCGGTAAAATGCCAGAATCCTGCCGATCGCTTCAACCGCCACGCTTCGTTCGTCCTGCATACTGTTCCAGATGCGTTCCTTTCCCATAACAGCTCCTGCCATACCCCGCAGAGCATCCGAAAAAGCCATCTCATCCTGTTTTACTTTCTGTTTGATCTGTTCATCAAACCAGCCCACTGATCTCACCTCCTATTCCTGTCGATCCGCTGGATTTTATTCACTCAAGACAAGCTTTGTATACAGTCCGCCTGCTGCCATCAGTTCCGCATGTTTTCCACGTTCTGCGATTCTGCCTTTGTCCATGACGATGATCTCGTCGCAGTCCTGGATCGTTGAAAGACGATGTGCGACCACAATGCAGGTAATTCCGCGTGCTTTGATCGAATTGACCACATCGTATTCTGTTTTGGCATCCAGTGCCGAAGTTGCCTCATCCATCAGAATGATCGTCGGATCCTGTGCCAGCACGCGGGCGATCTCAAGTCTCTGTCTCTGTCCTCCGGAGAAATCTCTTCCGCCGTCAAGAATCCGGTACTGATAACCGCCGTCACGGTTCATGATATCTTCATGCAGCTGTGCATCTCTTGCCGCCAGGATCATTTCATAATCTTCAATGGTGGAATCCCACATTTTTATATTGTTTGCGATCGTATCCTCAAACAGGATAATATCCTGATCAACAACCGCCAGCGATCCGGTAAAGACCTGATGATGGATTTCGGAAATCTTTTTTCCGCCGAAAAGAATCTCGCCTTCCCATGGCTGATACAGGCCGGAGATCAGTTTTGAGATCGTGGATTTGCCGCATCCGGAGGCTCCGACGATCGCCACCCGCTCTCCCGGTCTGATTGAAAGACTGAAATGTTCGATCAGGGGTTCTTCCAGTCTGGAATAGCCAAACGTAACATCTTTCAGTTCCACCGAACCATCCAGCTTGTCATATTCTCCTTCTTCCTGAAGTGCCTCCTGATCCGTAAAAGCATCCGTCGGATACTCCAGCACATCTTCTACCCGCTCCATATTGCTTCGCATCTCCTGCAGATCCTTTCCTGCCGAAAGAAACTCCTCAACCGGCTCCCGAAAGGCGAGCATGAAGCCCTGAAAGGCAAGTACCATGCCGACCGTAAATTTCCCCTTCAGCACAAACCATGCCCCGAGTGCCAGGATCACCGTATCCGATACGGAAGAAATGACCGTCGGAATCATGCCCATCAGTGTACTGACTTCGCTGTAACGTGTTTTCTGTGTATTGACCGATGCCTGTATACCTGCCCATTTTTCAAAAAATCCATTGTCTGCACCGCTTGCCTTGATCGTCTCGATCATTTCAATGCCCGCATACGTTGTGCCGTCCAGATTTCCCTGATTCCGCATCATTACCCGTGTGATATTGGCCCGTTTTTCTGCAATCTTCTGTGCCGCCAGCACATTGAGCAGCGTTGAAAACACGCCGATCAGTGCCAGAACGGGACTGTAGCGGAAGATCACGATCAGATAAAAGATCAGCATCAGAAAATTTAAAACCATCGGGGTAAAAATCTGGATCAGTTTTGCAGCAATATCCTGATTTGCTTTCTGTCTGGCTGCTATATCTCCTGCCATTCGCTGGGTAAAAAATTCGATTGGCAGACGCAGCACATGCCACATAAACTTTGCATTTGCCGAAACGGCAAGCTTTCCGCGGACTTTCCGAAGCTTGCTCTGCGAAATCCAGGAAAGCAGGATCTGAAGCAGCGTCACGCCCATAATACCGACTACAAAAAATTGCAGCCATTCCCCTTTTTGCCCCACAAGCAGACGGTCCACAAAAATACTGGAAAATACCGGCTGCAAAATTGACAGAAAAGCAAGTGCCGCAGAAAGCAGCAGCAGGTAACATGCAATGCTTTTTGTACCTTTCAGACGTTTCCTGCCAAACTCCAGCATACTTTTTTTCGTGCCGCCCATCCGGAAATCTTCGCCCGGCTCAAAGGTCAGACAGATTCCGGTAAAACTCTCATCAAATTCTTCCATCGGAACTTCTACGTATCCTCTGGCCGGATCGTTGAGCAGTGCTTTCCCCTTCTTAAAACCGTCCAGAACCACAAAATGCTGAAATTCCCAGTGAATGATGCACGGAAACGTCGCTTCCTCCATCAGTTCTTCGAGTTCGTAACTCCATGCCTTCACTTCCAGTCCGTACTCTTCTGCCGCCAGATAGATATTCTGAGCATTGGAGCCGTTTCTTGACACGCCGCAGGCTGCACGCATTTCTTCGAGCGGAACCCAGTGTCTGTAATAGGCGAGGATCATACAGAGCGATGCCGCACCACACTCCAGTGCCTCCATCTGCATGATCACCGGCGGCCGCACTGCTTTTCTTTTGGGCTTTGGAACCTCTCTTTCCTTTCGGAATCTGTTTTTCATAGTAAAGTTCCCCCTTTAATGAAAAAGATAGGTCATCGGACTGACGCGGTCCGTCACGATCGACACATCCGTCACGCCGTCTTCGCTTTCACAAGAGGCCGTCACCCGATACCGCCATTCGCCCTCACTGATTCCAAGTGCATGTACCGCTTCTTCTCCGCCAAGCTCTTCTGCCATGCTCTCATAACTTTCCGGAAGCTCTGAAACTGCCTGTACACTTCCTTTTGCCGTTCCCACTGTCACAGGCATATCTTTTTCTACCTGTGCCGCCTCTTCTTCCGTCAAATAACAGAAGATGGTTCCGTCCCTTGCAAATGCCCTGGCATCCACCGTCACATCCAGCGTTCCAAGTGCCGCCCAGATCATAACCGACACGATCAGCAGAAAGATTGCCCCAAGGAACAGAAATCCTGCCGGATGTGTGACTTTGATGTAATCATCCAGCTGTTCCGGATCGGAAATCTTTTCCATACTCTTATCTCTGAATATTTTTGTCTCCATACTGCTCCTTTCTCCACACTTTTGTCTCGATCAGTTTCCCAAGTTCTGCCGGTGCATCCTCAGTCAGGAAATGCTTCTTCCCGGCAATCCGGCAGATATGATAAGATGCCGGAATCCAGGTTCTCCATTTTTTATATTTTTTCTGATAACCTGAAGTCAGCGGATCTTCCATTCCGAAAACCAGTGTCACCGGTGCCGAAACGGAAACTTTTTTTCGCTTCTTCAGATAGACTGCACTTTTTCTCACATCTCTGCGAAAACTTTTCAGGAATCCATCTCCGACCTGAAACTGTTTTCCGCGGATCTTCTGCAGCAGGATCCGCACGGTCTGATCCGGCAGAAAATCCCAGATGCTGAATATTCTGCCGCCCACAGAAATTCCTTCATACGGAAGTGCTTCACAGAGAATCAGACCTTCCAGCCTTTTCTCCATTCTTCCGGCAAGTTCGATTGCAAGTGCACTGCCCACGCAGTCACCAAGCAGATAAATTTTCTGATATTTTTGCAGTTCTTCCCGTTTCAGGATCTCATCTGCCATCTTTTCAATGCTTTTTTCTCCGAAGACTGCCGGATTGACTGCTGCAAGATCTGTCTTTCCGGAAAGCAGATTTCGCATCCGCCAGAACGCCGCCGGACTGCCCCCCGCAAACGGAATCATCAGAAACAGAACTTCTTTTCCTTCCATCCGCAGAAAGGTCACTGCTTCCTGCTCCATCCCCTCGGACAGCTTCCATTCTGTGCTTTGCTTCGCCAGCCTGTGGATCGTCGGATGTGCATAAATCCCTGCATATTCCAGGAAAATGCCATAACACTCACATTCTGCCTGAAACCGCAGAACATCGATGGAATCCATGCCAAGATCCAGCAGATTGTCTTTTTCCGTGACGTTTCCGACTGCAAGCAGCTCTTCTGCCAGATGAATCATAATCTCTTCTTTCTGTCGGATTTCCCAGTCTTTGGAAAGCTGCCTTTTCGCCCTTCGCTTCTTTTTCTCATCCAGATACTGCAGCTCCAGTTTTCTGTGGTCGATTTTTCCGTGTTTTCCAAGCGGAAAACCACTGACACGGACGGCTTCGGACGGCACTTCATAATACGGAAGCTGTTCTGCCGCTTTTTCTCTGATTTCTTCTGCTGTGATATCTCCTTCAAAAAAGTCGATCAGCTGTTCCCGGATACACAGGACAACATGACGGCTGCCGGCAAAGAGCTGTTCCAGGCTCTTTTCGGCTTCACTTAAATTCACACGTATGCCGCGTATCTTCACCTGTCGGTCTTTCCTGCCAAGATAATAAAGGTATCCGTCCGGTTTCCATACTGCAAGATCTCCGGTGCGATAAGAAGGGAGTCCGTTTTCTTCATAGCCGATTCCGACCAGTTCCCCGCGGATCACAAGTTCACCCTTTTCGCCGACCGGCAGGATATCGCCTCTGTCGTTCTGCACCGTAAGAGACGTATTCCAGAGCGGCCTGCCGATCGGAACCTCATTCTCTTTTCCGGTGCACCGGTAAAAACTTACATCGATCGTACATTCCGTCGGCCCGTACAGGTTAAAGATCTCTGCCTCTTTCCACAATTCTTTTGCCCGACGGATATCCTCCGCTTTCGCCGCCTCACCGGAGAGAATGATGCATTTCAGATCCGGGAATTTCCATTTTCTGCGTTCTGCCATCGAAAGAAACTGCTCAAACATGGACGGCACAAAATGCAGCATCGTTACATGCTCTTTCTGCATGATCTGAGCAAGATCTTCCGGGGATGCCTCCATTTTGTCATCCGTCAGAACTTCCAGTTTTCCGAAAGATAACGGCAGCAAAAGTTCCCAGTTGGAAACGTCAAACGTATTTCTCGTTTTCTGGAGAATGACCTGCGTATATTCCTGAAAAGTGTCTGCCATCCACTCCAGACGGCAGCTCAGAGACCGGTGCGAGATCTGCACTGCCTTCGGCTCTCCGGTCGTTCCGGAAGTGTACATCTGATACGCCACGCCGTCCGGGCAGATATCCCAGTGCGTCACATCTGTCCGCTCTTTCCTCAAAATATCCTGCTCTTTTAAATGCTTCTCCAGAAATGCATCCGTCAGAAAGAGGGCACATTTCCCTGCCATCTTTTCTTTTCTGCTCTCTGCATCGTAAATGCTGACCGGAAGATAGGCACATCCGCAAAGCCATGCAGCATACATGGATGCCGGGAGATTCGGGCTTCGTTTCAGGCAGAGCCCGATGATCCTGTCTTTTGTAAAGTCGCCATGCTGCCGGATCACCCCTGCAATTGCCGTAACCAGCCTGTGAAATCTCCGGTACGTCCATTTTTCTCCATGCCAGAGAAGAATTTCCAGGTCCGGATATTTTTCTGCCATATCCAGATAACGCTGTGCAGGAGACTTTTTATATTTCCAGCACACTTCCCCCTGCCGTTCTGCAATCTGCCGCTTTTCTGCCGTTTCCAGCAGCTGCAGATCCTTTAATTTTATTTCCGGACCAGAAACCATCTGATGCATCAGAAAGACCACTCTTCGGATCAGGTTTTCTGCTTCTTTTCTGGTAAATACCTCTTTCTGATAGCGGGCGATCAACTCCAGTTTTTTTCCGTCATCATTGAAAAACAATTTCAGCGGAACTTCTGCTGAGCCTGCCATATATTCGCTGCAGGAACCCTCTTTCGGCGACGGAAGATAGCGAAGCGGACGGTAGGATACCACCACATCAAACCTTCCCGGATCTTCCCTTTTCCCCGCTGCCTGCAAAGCCAGTTCTTGTTTGACCCGTGCCGCATACTCTCCTGCAGACATCGAAAAATCCGGTTCCAGAAGAATGCCTCTCGTGTCCACATACATCCCGATCACATTTCGCTCTTCTGCTCCCCGATTGATCAGATTTCTGCCGATCCGCAGAGCATCACCGTTTTTCAGCCTGCAAAGGCAGACTGCCAGTGCCGCATAGAGCAGCGACTCCGACGAGATGCGACGTTTTCTGCAAAATCCATTCAGTTCTTTTGTGTCGAATTTCTCTTCATACCAGTCTGCCTGCGTAAGCTCTCCCGCCAGAATCCCTGCTGCAGCTTTCCTGGCCCGTTTTTCAAAAAAAACTTCTCTTTTTGGTTCTTTCGTTAATGTTATACTTTCTTCTTTCTTATATTTTGTCTCGAGACTGTGATTTTGGTTCTGCATTTTCTGAAGAAACCGCAGATCTTTCGTCTGCACTTCTCTTCCGGCTGCCAGTTCCAGATAAATCTGCTCGATCGCTTTTGCAAACAGAGAAATGCCGTAACTGTCCACGATCAGATGGTGAAATTTCCCGTAAATGACCGTTTCTTCTCGCAGTTTCAGGATCCGCAGTTCAAATAAAGCGTGATCCTCGACGCAGAAGGGCTGATACATCCATCGCTGTACTTCCGCCTCTGTTTCCTTCCATTCACTGTCTGTAAAATCCCATATCTCCGGCCTGTCATTTGCAGGCTCTTCAAAATACGGTTTTCCGTTTCGGTTTACTTTGATCCAGAAAGCACTTTGCGTCTGTACACAGATCCCGACTGCCCTTGCCAGAAGATCTGCATCTTCTTTCCCGGAAAGTCTTAAGATTCCTCCCACATTGCAGATATCTGTGCCGTTCCATGCCTTCTGTATCTGCCATATTTTTTTCTGTTCAGGTGTCAGTTCATAATTTTCGTGCAAAATGCCTCCCCTCCTTATATACAGGGAAAGCCCCTGCCCATTTGACCATGGACAGAGGCACCCGCTTCATTATCTCACACTACATTCTTTTTTTGATATCATCCGTAATATCATGGGTTTCTTCGAATTTGACTTTTTTCAGTCCTGAGCCGCCCGTTACTTTTTTCAGGCTTCCAAGTGAGAGCTCCTTTCCCTTTTTCTCTTTTTTGTTTTTGTCATCTGCCATGTTCATCTCTCCTTTTATCGTTTTTTCTATGTTATAATTTTTCTTTTCTTATCCTGAAATCAGGATTTTCGAATCTTCATCGTCTTTTTAAAACCGGTTTTCTTTGTGAATTTTTTCTTATAAGCTTTCAGTTTTGCTTTCGGAACACGGATCTCCGCTTTTTTGCGGATACCTTTGATCGCATTCTTTCCAACGGTCTTTAAGACTTTGGATTTGATCGTGATCTTCTCCAGTTTTTTGCATCCGTTAAATGCATTTGCTGAGATGGTGCGGACATTTTTGCCGATCACAACGGATTTCACTTTGCCCTTTGCCTTTTTAAATGCATTCTTTCCGATTGCAGTCACTTTATAAGTTTTGTTTTTGATCTTCACGGTTGCCGGAACGGTGATCTTCTTTTCGGATTTCACTTTGGTAAGTGTCACACCGGAAGAAGTTACTTTATAAGTCTTGCCTTTCACTTTGTAGCTTTCACCGATTTTCGCAGTATCGTCTGTCGGCTTCGGAGTCGGCTTCGGTGTTGGATCAGGCGTCGGTGTCGGATCAGGCGTCGGTGTCGGATCAGGTGTCGGTGTCGGATCTGTGCCGGCTTCTGTTACCTGAATGCTCAGGGTCAGCGTGCGGATCATTTCCTGCGGAAGTGTCGGATAATTGTCTGTTGTGACAACGCCCTGTTCTTCACTGTAGTTGATTTCATCTGCTGCCGGTGTTACATAAACCGTTACATTTGCTGTTCCGGTCTTGCCTGCCTGAATGATTCCGTTGTCATAAACTTTCAGCACGTCTTCATTGTCAGAAACATAGCGTACACTCAGTCCGTAAGGATTTGTCTTATCAAAGCGTGCCTCATCATCCATACCTTCGAACCGGCTGCCCTTGTATGCTGCAGATTCCACCAGCGTATTAAGCTGTGCAGCCTTATTTTCTCTGATCGTGTAGCCTTTGCTCACATCCTGGTTCTGATCATCCACAACTGAAATCTTCTGGATGGCATTCATTCTCAGCTTCTGCTCTTTGGATGCCTCCATAGTGATATCATCTTCTGCAAAGAGTCCGTCTCCCGCTGCTGCTTCTGCCCGGAATGTGGTCGTTGCCTGAAGACTTCCGTCATCTGCATCTTCGCCGGTCTTAAACAGTTTCTCATAGTCATCGTAATGATAAGTCAGTTTGTAAGTGCCGCTCTCACCCGGATAGAGATTGTCCGTTGTCAGGGAAGTGAGTTCGGTATACTCTTCTGCATCTCCGATCTTTGCACTGATGTTGATCTTCTGATTGCCGGAATAGCGTGCACTGTTGTTGGTTACTTCTGCCTCAAATTCAATGATTCCTCTCTCAGTTATCTCTGCCGTCAGAGATGTGACATCCAGCTGAAGCGGGATCTTCTCGCTGCAGTTGCCCTGTAACAGAACCTTGTTGTCTGCATTTGTTACCGTGTAGACAAATCCTGCAGATACTGCATCTTCTGCAACCGGCATTTCAAAACCGATCACCCAGTTTCTTCCGCCATAGAGTTTCTCACTGTCGTCCATTTTCTGTGTATAGACTTCGTTTCCAAGAGCATCTTTTACGGTAACGGTAAGTCCTTCTAACGTTTCCATACCGTCATTGTAGAATTCCAGTGTGCCCTGTGCATATTCTCCGGCAGTAATATCTGCAAGAGAAGCACTCTTTTCACTTAACGCACCTTCCGGTGTAAAGTTCAGTGTTACCAGGCTCAGTCTGTCCATATCGGCTGTCACGATTTCCTGTGTAAGTTCTTTTCCATTTTCGTCTGTGCCGCTTAAAACTTCTACTTTTGATTCCGTCTTGGTCGCAAACATTCTGACGTTGCTTACATCTGTTGAACCATCTTCAGAATCATTTTTCTGAATACTTACGCTCGCCAGGTTTACATAATTTGCACCTTTCTCGTTTGTCACTTTGACCGGATCGGTGATCACGCCGTCCAGCAGATCCAGACGCACGCCGTAAATCTGGGATTCTGCGATCTGATTTTCTGCTTTCAGAGATTCTTCTGAATTCGGTTCGATACCGTCTTTGAGTACGACATCACTCTGCATCCAGAATGCGTAAACGTATCTTCCATCGGAAGCTGTCCGGTAATCTGTGATTCTTCCGGTTCTGTCGGTATCAACATTTTCTGTTTCACTTTCTGTGTCATCGGTCGTTCCGGATGACTGTTCTGCAAGTTTGTCTCCTGCAACTACGGTCGGAGGCATATAAACGCTCACATCTTCCGCTTCGTTTCCGCTCGGTCTTGTCTTGTCGATATAATACAGATTTGCATCTGCTTTTACCAGATTGTCCGCGATCGAATCAACCGACATTGCATACAGTGTATTGTCTGCCAGATAAGCAAGGATACTGGAATCTCCATTCTTCACAAAACTGATGTTGGACTCACCAACCTCGGTGGAGGATGTTACCATGATCGGATGTGTGAAGATCTGATTTCTGTAGTCGTAAATCTGCAGATAAATGTCGCGGTCGCTCTCTGTTGCTTTGTTTCCGTCGTAATCCAGCACGTATGCGTACAGTGCCAGTCTGTTGTAGGTAGTCACACAGGATTCGATGACGATCGGGTCCTGTTCTACAACGGTACCATCTTCTGTTGTGTACGTATAAGGTGTAAAGTCTGTGATCTCCGGTGTTTCCGTCCAGTAGCCCTCGGAATCCAGTTTTTCTTTGACCTGTTTTTCCGGAACAATATTCAGGAATCTCTGTCCGTACCATGCTTTTTCATAATCCTGTGATACAGAGGATCCTTCATAATCAGAAACCCATGTGCCGCTTGCCAGATCGTACTCGCGGTACGCTGTCACACTGTAAGCATTTGCGACATCGCCAACCAGTCCCTGATCATCCTGTGCACTGCTGCTGTATTCTGTCTTGGTGTAGAATACAAGCATTCTGCCGGACGCTTCGTCAACGGAGATCTGCGGGTTGATATCTGCTGTCATATCACAGATTGTATCGCCGTCTTCATCTTCGTAAATATAAGGTGCTGTCTTTGTGATTTCCTGGATCTCTCCAAAGGAATTCTTTGTCTTATCGAAAAATGCTCCGTGTATATTCATGGCATTCAGAGAATCGATCACGCCGTCATCGGAAGTCAGCTGACGGTCTGCACTGGACCATGCCACAAAGATACCCTGATCGCCAAGATCATAAACCGTCGGTGCATCATCTGTTGTTCCGTCATTTTCGATGTATTTCGGGATACTCCATGTTTCTGAATTTCCATCTACCGTTCCGATCGAATAGTAAACCTGCGTTCCATTCTCCACGGATTCGTCTCCGCTGTCCATAAGGAAGACTGCAAGGATCTTGTTTTCAGAGATTGCAGCCATCTGGATATCCGGATCCGGTATCATACCATTCAGCAGGATCGTTTCCTTCAGTCCCTGGCTGTCTGCCAGACTTCTTGTCTTTTTGTTGCTCTCGCCCATCCAGCCTGAACGGTTTTCAAGGTAATCTCTGGATGCTGTTTCCATTCCTTCCAGACTTTCATAGCGATAATCGGCTCCGCCATCCCAGTCATTGATGCTGCTCGCATCACCGAACATGTTGAGTGTCTTCTTTGCGATATCCCATCTCTTGCTGAAGAACAGGATCTTCATCTTGATATAGGCACTGAAGGTCACATCGCCGGTGTTTTTCTGATCTCTGAGTGTGTAGAAGTTCAGGTCAAACTCTGCCGAACCGTATACCATCAGGTTCAGGAAATCAAATCCTGCTCCTGCTCCCAGCTCCAGTGACGGTGAAATGTTAAACATACCATACGCATCCATCGTCCGGTCTGCATTCTTTGGATTGAAGTTAAAGATATCGATCTTTCCGGTCGAAGTATCCATAACGTCGTCCCGGTCTTTGTTTTCTTCTGCACTCTTGTCAATGAAATAATACTCTTTGCCGTTTGCCCGCTCCAGCACGAAGGTTGCAGAACCGCTGACTTTTGTATTGATCGCAATGCGGATCGGAAGTCCGATCGGCGTTACATACTGGATCAGTACATCAACACCTGCTCCTGCACTTGCCGCAAGCACCATATCTTTGAAATACCATTCACCTTTGTGATTCGGATCCTGAGACTGACAGATATCAATCTTAAATGCAAATGCAACTTCAACGGATGCGGATGCTCCGACATCTGTCTTGGATTTGTTCTTTGTTCCGTTTTTATCTACTGCCTCATCTGCCGCTTTCTTTCTCTTTTCCTTTTTCTGACCGGCAGTAAGTGTCGAATCTTTCTGAGACTCTGCCGCATCTTTTACAAGATCAATATCATCTTTGTTAAAACTGTAACCGATGCTGATGGTCTTTGTCTGGTTATCATCTGAATTGGTTGAAATCTTATCTAGATTTCCGTCCCATCCGAAATTGAAAGCGGAATCGATCACGCCTATGATATCCATCACTTTTTCTGCACCGCCGAAGTTAAAACTCGAAACAAAGCTCATCAGTCCGAGTGCCTGTGCAAAGTGGAATCCCATCTCATGCTCATAATAAGCAACGCCTTTCTGATCCACAAACTGCACGGTCATGTATGCTCCGGTCGTAATGCCGAGTTTGCCCGGATTGAAATCCAGTGTAAAGTTCTGATTGGTGCTCTCCACTGTCTTTTCGGTACCGGAAATCTCCGTTCCGTCTTTGCGGTAGAAACGGAAGACTGCTTTTTTTGCAGCCACGGCATCATTGGTTGAGTATGCCTGGATTGCAATACGGTAGTCATATTCTCCGTTTGTCATGGCACTCGGTTCGATCTTGACTGCTTCATCATCGTTCATACGGAAGGCATCTGCCGCAGAGACACCGATCGTATCATAAGCATTCAGAATATATTCACTTGACGCATTTACCGCCTGAGATGCTGCCATGGTAACATTTCCATAAGAAAGGCTTACCGTCTGATTTTCTCCGGAGACAAAATCTTTGTCTGTAAAACAGAAATAACCTTCACCGAAATCACTGTCTGTTTTTGTGAAAGCTGTCTTGCCTGCTACAGATACCTGTACACCGTTGATCTCCTTCACCGTTTCATCCTTGCTGCTGCCAAAGACCGGCTTGTCCTTTAAAAATACCTTGCCGCAGATCACGCCTGCATAGTAGTTCTGTACTTTTGGAAGGAAACCATAATAGATCAGCGTCTTTTCAAAGGACGGCAAAAAGGTATACGTGTTTCCATTGCTTGCTGTTCTGACAAAATTGTATTTTGCCACATCTGCCTGTTCAGCTGCAGTAATCTTACCGTCTTCATTGGAATCACCGGTGAAATTTTTGAAATATGCTTTGTAGCCGTCTTCTGTCACAGCAGTGAGTGTATACGGTTTATTCATGGTCACACCCTGAATGACCATCGGAGTCTGATAGTCACCCTGCTGTACGTTCGACTCATCACCCTCATCCGGTGTATAGACTACCGCACCTTTGGTCTTGTCATTGCTTTTCGGATCGATCTTTACCGTGACTGTCGGAACAGTATAACTCAGATTGACGTAGGTATAATCGCCGGTCGGAGTAAAGGTAATAACATTCGGCACTGCACTGTTGACCTGTGCCGTCTTTACTTCGCTCTTCGTATAATTTCCGGTTGAATACTTCTGTGTATTCGCTGCCACAGTTTCTTTGCTGTCTGAATAATACGCATTCGCTTTCTTTGCTCGCTCAATGTCTTTATTGTTTCCGCGTACAGAAGCATCCACATACGTTCCGAGGCTGAATCCCTCCACGGCATAACCTGTATTTGCCACCGCACGGATCTTCAGCGTATCCAGAGAAGTGCAGCGCAGGATCGAATTGTCCTTAAATCCATTTGCATAAAATCCTTTCGATGCATCTGAGTTCTGGAACATGACTCTTGCTTCATACGGACGGTAAATCGGGTGGAGCACAAATACGTTGCCGTTGTACATATATCCCTTATATTTATTCAGGAACGTCTGTGTGAAACTGTCCAGCTCTTCCGGTGCAACATAGGTATAAGTTCTGGCATTCGGCTCTTCCAGTGCATATCCTGCAAAATAGACGTTGCCGCCTGCACCTGCTTTGATCTGCACACCGTTTGATGTCTTGTTGGTTGTCCAGTTGTGCTGTATCTGAATCGATTCGCCGAATTTATAAAGCGTCGCACTTCCGGTACTGCTGTCAAACTTGCCCTGACCGTTTTTTGAAATCTTTGCTTCTGCGATCGTGATCTTATTTCCAAGCTGATACTTGTAAGAAGATCCGGCATCTGCCGTTGCTCCTTCATCATCCGTATAAATCTTTTCCTGATAATAGTTGCTGTATCCTTTGTTATCATACTGATCGTTGACAATACGGAACTCGTAACCCGGATAATGTACGGTGATCTTGCTGACGCGTGCAGTAGCTGTATCATTTTCGTTTGTCGTATAAACTTCTACCTGAAGCGTACAGTTGCTCTTCTGTTTGCTTCCGCTCAGTTTAATACGCTCTGTTCTTGTATTAAAATTATCGCTTCGTTCTGCAACCTTCTGTCCGTTCAGCCAGAGATAGGATTTTCTGCTGTTATCTGTGTGCGTCTGTTTCTTACATTTCTTTCCGGTTGTCCAGGTACGGGAACCTTCATTACTCTGCCATTCTACCTCGATATAATCCGCAGTCGCCAGATCCAGATCTGTTTTTACATTCTTTCTTCCGGAATAGGTTCCTTTTCTGCCGCTGACACTTGCCGAAGCACTGACATTGAAGGACTCTCTTTTGTCTGCGGCTTTTGTCTGTTTCTGATTATCGGATGTTCCGGTCTTTTTCGCTTTTTCGGAAGATTCTCCCTCATCCTTCTGGCTGGTCAGATTGATCGTCGTGATCGCACATCCCTCTTCTACAAACGATTTTTCCGGATCCAGTGCAACCTGGAACTGTGCCTTTTCCGGTGCACCTTCATAATCCTTCAGCGGGATCTCCACCTGCTGGAAGGTCACACCCTGTGCAAAAACAACTTCTTTCGTCACTTCTTCGTAGTCTGTTCCGGCTTTTGCTGTCCCGGAACCGGTTCCTACGGTTACACTTGCGATTTTGTTGTTTCCGGAAACACGGTTGATGATGATCGTTGCCTTTCCGGCCGAACGGTCTACCGTGATCTCACTTGCATCCATCGCAAAAATCGCTTTTTCCGACTCCTCGTTGTCGGTAATATTCAGATAAGCAGTTGCCGTTGTTCCAAGTGTACCTGTCGTTACATTGCTCAGAAGAAATGCAACCTGCTCGTCCGATTCTGCGAGGTCATCATCAATCGTTTCGATATCAATGGTTTTCATGTATTCGCCCGGTTTGAAAGTAAATGTATAAGATGTACCTTCTACATTTCCGGCAAATTCATTATATGCTTCATTGTAAGCTTCATTCTTTTTCTCTTCTTCCAGCTTCTGTGCCTCATCCATCTCCTGCCAGTTCACGTAGCTGGAATCTTCATTCAGATAAGTATCTCTCGCTGCCTGAAGAGAACCTCCGCTTTTCCGGCTGACTGCCGCCTGCACTTCCTGTGTGCCTTCTGTCTGTGCCTCCGCCACGGACGCTTCTGACTCCGTCTGTGCTTCGGTGCCCTCATACACCTGCATATCCGGTGAATTGGCATCCGACAGCGGTTTTCCGGTCCCTTCCAGTGTTTTCTTGAAGAGTCCGTCACCTACGGTCAGCAGATAGTCTTCAGCGTATGCGGCAGACACATCCACTGCCTTAAAATCTACGGAAGCCGTCTGATCTGTACCGCCCCTGCGGACGATCACAAGCTGCTTCTTTGTGCCTTCTTCGCAGGAAATCTGCGTCTCAAGAAACTCAAAGCCGCCTTCCGGATAAAGCTCTTTATCCTGTGCAAGAGCTTCTTTTAACTGCGCTTCTGTGATCTGTGTCCCGGCTACCGTTCTTACCTGTGTTTCCGTCTCTGCCGCCGCAGCCGGAACCACACCGGTAAAAATCATAGAAAGACTCAGTCCGGAAGCCAAAAGTTGTTTCAGTCTTTGTCCCACATGTTTCTTTGTCATTTTCCTCACGCTTTTTCCTCCTTTTCTCTTGATTTTTCTCTTTCATGATGCCTGCTTCAAAAAGCCTTCAGCTCTGGCATCTTACTATAGCGTACATATAAATTTTACAATAAAACGCCAGTATAACGCAATTATTGTGGAATAAAAGCACATATAATAGAACGAAAGTTAGAATTTTGCCGAAATTTTGACTTGTTTGTCGTCTGTAAATTGACTTTATTATGTGAAAATGCTATAAAAGAATAAGAATATAGTAACAGATTAAGTATAATTGAAGGGAGAATTGTCATTGTGAAAAAATTTGAAACAGAAATGTTAAATTTGACTTACGAATGCCTGAACAGATACTGGCAGAAAGACTATATGTTTGTGATCAGTCGCTGTGCTGAACAGATCATATACTGCGGTGCAAGGCAGGATGAATTTATGCTGACCCGCAGCGAAGTGGAAGAGAATTTTCGGATCAATGCAAACGAAATCCAGCCATGTCACCTGATCAATGCAGAATTTTTTGCCCAGAGCAATGCTTCTCTTTGCGTTATTACCGGTAATTACCGCGTAGTGACCGATGAAACAGCAGATTTCTTTCTTCAGGCTCAGCAGAGATGCACCTTTGTGTGGGAAAAGACAACAGAAGGTCCGAAGATCCGCCATATGCATGTCTCCAATCCAATCGGAGAACTGAAAATAGCAAAAGAAGAAGCTTTCCCAAACACGATGGGAAAAATGGCACACCGTTATATGATGAACGAAATCCAGCGTCGAACCGACAGCGGACGTGTTTCTGCCTACGTTGAAAACGGCTCGCTGATCTTTTTTGAAATATCAAAAATCCTGTTCATTTCCGCACTCGGAAAAGAATGTGTGATACAGACAACCACCGGAGAAAAGTTTGTAAAAAACAGCATCTCCGACCTGCAGAAACAAGTCGGAGACAATCTGATCGCAATCCATCGAAGCTATCTTGTAAATCCGGAATTTATCCGCTCGATCCGGCGTTATCATATCACACTGGTGAACGGAACGGAGCTCCCTGTTCCGCAAAGAAAATATAATGAACTGCGGCAGAAGCTGATGGAACTGTATATGCTGGAAGAAGACTGACCTTCCGGCATCCGTCATATATGCTGCCTTGCGGCACGCCTGTGTATCCAGATGCCGGTCACAAATAACAGGACTGCAGCATACTGGATTACGCTGAGCCCCACGATCAGCAGTACCCCAGTCTGGTCCATCATAAATTCCGAAAGGAAAATGCAGACTGCAAATCCCATGCAGAACACATCTGCAAGATGTTTTTTCCTGGCACGCAAAACAAACAGCAGCACCAGCAGAAATATCATACAGAGGATTTCAAAAATCTGTGTCGGATAAACCGGATAGCTGAACCCTGCACCGGTCTTTCCATCCACATGATACTGAAATGCAAAAATCCCGCTGTAAGGCTTTCCCATACAGCATCCCTCGCACAGGCAGGCAATCCGGTTGAAAATATGCTGGAAAGCCAGGAAAATGCACAGAAGATCCAGATATTCCAGCCACTTCTCTTTTCTGAAGATCACCCGATACAGAACCGGAAAACACCACATTACAAACAGTACACGCCCGATAAAATGATTTCCGTTTGGCTGCGTGATGATCTGAAACAGATTCCACTCTTCCCCATAAGAAAATCCGCGTACCAGTCTTCCGGCAAACATCCCGGCTTCCAGCACGGCAAGTGCGAGCAGATAAACTGCCGCTGTCTTCTGAAAGGAATGGTTTTTCTGGTAAAACAATATCAGCACCAGGATACTTCCCAGCACACTTCCAAGATTAATAAAGAAATAATAACTGTCCATTGTGCCGATCGTCTGCAGCATAACTCTTCCCCCTCTTTTGTTTTATGTTTTTTTACTCTTCATCCTCAAATTTCTTCATTTTTCTGCGGTTGATCGCATCATAGATACAAGGCACAACAAACAGGGTCAGAAGCGTTCCGTAAGTCAGACCGCCGATCACCACGATCGCCATCGGCTGCACCATATCTGCTCCCATTCCGACTCCAAATGCCATGCCGAACAGACCGAAAACGGTGGTCATCGCCGTCATGATAACCGGGCGAAGTCTTGTTCTTCCAGCTTCCACCAGTGCCTCGTGTTTTTCCATGCCTTCCAGGCGAAGCTGATTGGTATAATCCACAAGAACAATTCCGTTGTTTACGATAATACCGCAAAGCATGACAAAACCGATCATCGCAATGACACTGACCGGATTTCCTGTCAGATACAATCCTAAAAATCCTCCGGTAAATGCCAGCGGAACCGTAAACATAACGATAAACGGTGAGAGAAGTGACTGGAACTGTGCCACCATGATCAGGTACATAAATACCAGTGCCAGCACAAGCATCAGCCCTACCTGCTGCATGGCCTCGTTGATCGTCTCATCTTCTCCCGTCATATGCAGCTCACATCCTGCCGGAGCCTGATAAGTATCCAGTTTTTTCTGTACATCCGAAGATACCAGACCGATGTTGTAACCGTCATCAAGAGAGGCCGTTACTGTGACATACCTTTTCTGATCTTTTCGATTGATGGAAGAAAATCCTTCCGCATCTTTAAATTCTACCAGTTCTTTAAGCGGTACTTCCACTTCTTTCCCATCCGCATCCGTTCCGGTTATTTTCAGTTTTCTGATCAGCTCTCTTGTCAGCGATTCGTCCCGGTCGTCTTTTACAACAACATTATAATCTTTTTCATCTGTGCTCAAAGTTGTGCTGCTTCCGGCTTCGGAAAGTTTTCCCTGCAGAAACTGATAAACCTGTGCCGTTGTCAGATTGTATTTCATTGCTTTTTTCTTCTTCACCCGAAGACGCATCTCTGTCGTTTTCTCATCGATTCCATCGGAAACATCCACGGTTCCCGGAACCTGTTTTACCAGTTCTGCGACTTCACCCGCTGCCTGCTGCAGTTTATCCAGGTCACGGCCTTCGATTTCAACCGAAATACCGCTTCCGCCAAGTGCCGACATATCCATGGTGCTTGCACTGACCGACACATCGCAGTCCATATCTGCACTCTGGTCTTTGATCTCTTTTGCAATCTCTTCATTTGTCTGCTTTTTATTTTCATCCAGCAGAATATAAATGGAAGTCTGTGTACTCGAAGTGCCGTCTCCCATGCCCATCATACTCATACTGCCGGAACCTGCCATTGCACCGACATCGGTAACGCCATCTACCGCACGGATCTTTTCAACCAGTGTATCGGTAAGCTCTGCCGTATCCTCCAGTGTGGAGCCTTCCGGTGCTGTGAGTGTTGCGGTCATCTGCGTGCTGTCCATATCTGCCATAAAAGCAGTACCGCGGCTCACAGACAATATAGCACTGAGCACCAGAAGTACGGCGGAAACCAGGATCACCAGCCATTTTTTATAAAGCAGTTTATCAAGCAGTGCGGCATAGCCGTTCTGGATCTTTTCAAACCAGCGGGACGGTTTTGCCGGTGTCTTTTTCAGAAGTCCGGCCCCCATCATCGGCACAAGGGTCAGTGCCACGACAAGGCTGGCAAGCAGGGAATATGCGATCGTCAGGCCCATATCCACAAACAGCTGTCTTGTGATTCCTTCGGTAAATACAATCGGTGCAAAAACGCAGACCGTTGTCAGCGTAGAAGCTGCGATTGCTCCGGAAACCTGCTTTGCTCCTTCGATCGCTGCTTTTCTCGGCGGAACGCCAATGCTTCGCATACGGTAAATATTCTCGATCACAACGATGGAGTTATCCACCAGCATACCAATGCCCAGTGCCAGTCCGGACAGTGAAATAATATTTAACGTCACACCGGAAAAATACATCAGAACGATCGCCGTCATAATACTGATCGGAATGGAAAATGCGATAACGATCGTCGGACGGATGCTCTTTAAGAACAAAAGCAGAACGAGAATCGCCAGCACCGCTCCGGAGAGCATGTTGTTGATGACAGAATCTACAACCATGTCGATATATATGCCCTGATCCATCAGAGTAACCACATGAAAATCTTCAAATTCTTCTTCCAGCTGTGCAAATTTTGCCTTGATCCGGTCAGAAACTTCACCGGTGGAATAGCCGGACTGTTTCTGCATCGTAAACATGATACCTGCATTTCCATTGATCTTGGCATACACTTCACTGCTGTTGTCTGTCACAACAACATCCGCCACATCGGAAAGCTTTACCGGATTTACACCGTCGATATGCATATCCATCAGCACCAGATTTTCCATATCTTCGGTATCGGAAAATTTATCACCGACACGCACCAGATAGTCAATACCGTCTTCTGTGACATAACCTGCCGGCATGGAAAAGTTCTGTGCCTTCAGAATGTTTCGAACCGTCTCGGCCGTGATGATCTTATCTGCGTCTGCATTTTCATAAGCACTGTCTTTCTGATCCGCAAGCTGTGTCTTTGCAGACTCCATCTGCGTTTCGCCCATGTCAATTTTTGCTTTATTTGATGCGATCTCGATCGTAGCCGAAATCTTCTGGGCGTTGAGCTGTGCCAGTGCCGACGCAACGCTTGCTTTTCCCGATGCGATCTGGGCTTTTGCACTTTCCATCTGCGTTTTCGCACTCTGAAGCTGCTCTTTTCCGGATGCCATCTGTTTTTTCGCATCTGCGATCTTCTGTTTCCCTGCTTTGATCTCTTTCTGTTTGGATGCACTGTCATCGATTGTTTTCTGAAGTGTGGAAATATTCTGCTCCAGGCTGACTTTCTGTGCAATCAGTTCTGTTTTCTTATTGTTAATTTCCTGTTTGATGGTTTCTACATCTGCATCTGCCGAAATGCCCATGCCGGACAGTGTCGTTTTTAATGCGGTAAGTCCGGATTCTGCCTGTGTCTGTGCTGTCTTCGCAGCCGCAAGCTGACTTTGCAGCTGTGACAGATTTTGCGTATAAGCTGCCTTTTCTTCTTCTGTCATCTGTGCGACCTGCTCATCCGGCAGCGTGGCTGCTGTGACCGCCGCTTCCAGTGCGTCCGCCGCAGCTTTTGCTTCTTCTGCTGCATTTTTGCCGTCGGATGCATCTGCTCCAAGATATGCCTGCTCCACTTGGGACGGCAGCTCATCGAGAGCTTTGATGCTGTCCTCCAGCTGCTGTAATCCTGTTTTTGCCTGTGTCAGCTGAGATGGCAGTGCATCCAGCTGTTTCTTTGCATCATCCAGCTCTTTTTCCTGGCTTGCAAGTGTTTTTTCCTGTGTTTCGATCTGGGCAAGCTGTGTCTCAACTTCCGCAAGTTTGCTGTCCAGCTGCATTTCGTTTTTCAGGATCTCGGACTGTCCCTGTGAGAGCTGTCCTTCCGCCTGAGAAGTGGCATCCGCCAGCTGCTGCTGACCGTCTTCCAGAGCCTGTTTGCCCTTTGCCAGCTCCGATTCCTGCTCCTTCATCTCGTCTTCCGCATCTGCAAATTTGCCGTTCAGAGCATCCTGAATCTTCCTATTTAATGCATCGATCTTCTCCTGACGCAGGACAACTTCTACCTTCTCTTCGACGTCGCCGCTCGTGTTGACGGAAGCGACACCTTCAATGCTCTCAAGATCCGGTGTGATCTTATCGTCCACAAAATCAGTCAGTTCTGCACGCGACATATCTCCGGCTTCCACAGCCGCCACCATGACCGGCATCATGTCCGGGTTCAGTTTCATGATGATCGGGCTGCCGACCTCATCCGGCCAGTACGCTGAAATCTGATCCAGGCTCTCCCTCATTTCGATCGTTGCCGAATCCATGTTGGTACTCTGGGCAAACTCCAGCACCACCATGGAGACATTCTCACTGGAAATCGACTGAACCTGCTCGATATTACTGATCGTTGCCATCGCCTGTTCAACCGGCTTGGTAACTGCCGTCTCCACCTCTTCCGGACTTGCTCCGCCGTAAGTGGTGTACACGACTGCGTATGGCAGTGTCATTTCCGGCAAAAGGTCAGTCGTCATGTGCGTGAACGATACGATGCCGAGAATGATGACCAGAACCACTGCCACAACGACCGTGTACGGCTTTTTAACACTCTGACTTGAAAGCATTCTTTTTTCCCTCCTGATATTGATTCCGCAAAATGCCAGACAAACGCCAAAAAACGCGGGGAATGCCGTGCGGCATCTTTTTATCTTATTATCATAACATAAGGGAAACAGAAAAAGAAATAAAAATAGAATAAAGAATTTGCGGAGGTTTTAGAATGTGCAAATGAACGAATTCCCCGAAGGCATGTTCGAGTACCTTCTTGGGAATTGTTCATTTGCACATACACTTTTTTCTGTATACAGTTTGTCTATTCGTTTCGCAGGAAAACCGCCTTCATTTTCTCTGCCACTTCCTGCAGTTTCTGTGCTCTTTGTCCGAATATCCGGACAGCGAGATCATTCTGCACCAGTTTTGTCACGCCGCCATCGCACTCCGGTTCCTGTTCCAGGATCTCCCAGATATTCTGCTGCAGTTCTTCGCTGCCGCCGGTCAGAAAGATATTTGCCATATGCGTGTAACCTTCGTACATACCGATGCCTTCCATATCCATCTTTTCCGGCTCATAGCGGGTGTTGTCCCGGTAGATCAGGCTGCCGCTTCGCCAGATAGAAACCTTCGACGCATATTTTCGATACTGGAATCGCTCCCCGGATGCTTTTCGACCGCAGGAAATGATTTCCATCAGAAAGAATCTTGAACTTTTGTCTTCGAGATGGATCTTCATGTCGCTTTCAAATGCAGACTGTGCGTATGGAATCACCGGCTGCGGATAATAACAGAAGACTGCATTTTTTTTCACTTCTGCCGTCACACTCCGGCGTGCCAGTCCTTCTTTCATCTTGTGTACTTTATCAAAAGACTGAGAAAGAAATTCCAGATTGCTTCCTTCGTAAATCTGAAAGGTGAACTCCTGGACATCGCCTTCCATGATTCCGGCCGAAGCACACAGCGGCATAATGGAAATTCCGCCATCTTCTTTTGGAAATGGTGTCATAACTTTATAAGGTGCAGTAAAGGAAAGATCTTCCACTATGGTTTTTCCATCCCGGCTTCCGGTGCGGATCGACAGTCTGGATATTTTTCCGAATTTGTTTTCTGTCAAATGTTCGTCCGCCTTTCTTTTTTATTTTTCAAGAATGCTTCTTATATTCTTGCTGTGAAGTAAAGCGGACATTCACAATCCGCTTCTCTGCGTTCAAGTCGAACATTATGCTTACAGATCTTCCAGCAATACACTTTTTTTGATCCATTCTACTACTTTATCCACATTTTCATCCCCGCGGATGTTGGTAAACTGGAATGGACGGTCACCACGCATTTTCTTTGAATCACGTTCCATGACTTCCAGACTTGCTCCGACATATGGTGCGAGGTCGATTTTGTTGATGACAAGCAGATCTGATCTTGTGATACCAGGGCCGCCTTTTCTCGGAATTTTATCTCCTTCTGCGACATCGATCACGAAAATCGTGGCATCTACCAGTTCCGGGCTGAAGGTTGCGGAAAGGTTATCTCCGCCGCTCTCGATAAAGAGCAGTTCAATATCCGGGAAACGCTCCATCATTTCATCCACTGCTTCAAGGTTCATCGAGGCATCTTCACGGATTGCCGTATGCGGGCATCCGCCGGTTTCCACACCGATGATCCGCTCGACCGGAAGAACACTGTTTTTTGCCAGAAACTGTGCGTCTTCCTTTGTATAAATATCATTGGTGATGACACCAATGCTGTAGTCTTTTGCCATTTTTCTTGATAATGCTTCGATAAGTGCTGTTTTTCCGGAACCTACCGGGCCGGCAACTCCAATTTTCACGTATGACATACTTTTTCCTCCTGCTATGACATATACAATCTGGAATACAGTTTTTCGTGCTGGATTCCACGAATATCAAATCCCGGTGCTGACAGGCACAGATCATCTTCGCTGTAAGTTCGGATCTCTTCCAGAATTTCTGCAAATTCCGGATAACATCCGCTCAAAAGCTGCTGTCCTGCACTCTGACTGAGCGGGATGGTTTTGACACAGTTTGTTACCATTGCGGAAGTCTGTGCATATAAATAATGATACAACGTCTCTTCTTCCTCAATTCCAAGAGCCGCACAGAAAACTCCGTACACAATGCAGTGACTGACCGCTTTTCCCTTTCTTGCGTCCAGATACGCTTCAAAAATTTCTCTGTTTTTCATCGGCATCGTTTCTGCATGCAATTTTTCGATTGTTTTTGCAAAACGGGAACCCATTTTTCTGGACGCTTCCCGCTGTTCAAAAGGAATCCTGGATGCTCCGAGGATTTCTTCCAGCTCATCCAGTCCGTCTGCATCACTTTGATCTGCCAGTTCCCACGCAAGACGAACTGCCAGCAGATCGGTATAAGCAAGTGCGAAACGCAGTTTTTTATGAATATATTCTGCCGCTGTTTTCTCATCGCAGACGCTTCCCTGCTGGATGTAAGTTTCCAGTCCCTGCGAGTGAGAATAGCCTCCGATCGGGAAAAGTGCGTCATTTACCTGCAATAAGAAGAAACGGCGAATCTCCTGTTCTCTGTCCATATCCGTTCCTCTCTTTTTGTGATGCCGGAGCACATTCTGCCCCGGCACCGTAATATCTTTTATATTCTCAGTGATGATGGTTGTGGATCGCTGCGGAAATCCGTCGGTCAAAATCAAGTTTCCGCACGGTTTTTTCTGCTTTTACACCGTGCAGTTTTTCCAGCATCGCCATCATCGGCTCATTGTAAATGGTGATAAAGGTATTTTCTTTATCGCCCCAGAAAAGCGGTGCATGGCGGTTGCCGATCTCGTAGCAGACCTTTGCAACATATTTTTCGTGTCCCGGTGCAAGCGATACTTCGATCACTTCGCACGGCGGTGTGTTGACCACGATCACCACACCGTCTGCATCATAGATCACATCATCCTGAAACAGTCCTCTTGTCAGAATGGAATCATCCATACGGATGCCCACTTCACGACCCTGACCGGTCACTTTTCGGTGGATCTTTTTAAATGCTTCATGCCATTCAATATCCACATATTCTACTGTTTTTCCTGCGATATCCACATCTTTTAATTTTCCGATTACTTTTTCACAAACCATTCTACCATACTCCTAAGATCAGCATGATTCCCGGAATCCATGCGGTGACCACGCCTTCAAACACCTGAAGCAGCGGTACAAATTTTCCGAGCTTTTTGCCCATGATATCTTCTACAAATGCAGTTCCCCAGAGGATTGCCCACAGATACCAGATACCTGCCCAGCGGATATCTGCGGTAATTCCAAGTGCTGCACTTCCGGTAATTCCCTCGATGGTTCCAAAGATCAGTGCATTGACTGCAACAAAGGTGGAAAACCATGCAAACGGAATCGGGCTGAGCTTGTAAATCTTGCTGAATGCGACAAACAGATAGGTAAATCCAAACAGAAGTCCGGTTCCTGCCGCATAATAGTTGCCCTGTACCAGGCTCACGAAATTGATAAAGACCGACAGGCCTCCGGTCAGCAAATTCATCACTGCCGCCGATTTGCCATCGACTTTGTACAGCGTACACATGCCGTTGTTGATCAGTACAATTCCCACAAATAAAAGGCAAACTCCTAACATTTTGTTCCTCCTAACTCTTTATTTAAATTGATGTCCTCAAAATCCGCTCATTTTTCTGCGAAAAATGGCTGCTTTTTCATGATTTGGCGGGATTCATAGACATAAAAATGTATGCAAGCATCCATTTTATGTCCATTTCTCCCTTGGACATCAAAATAAGTTATACAGCTGTGTAAGCGGCAGTTTCTGTGCCGGTTTGGATGTGATGGATTCTCCGTCGACCGTCACTTCATAGGTTTCCGGATCTACGGTGATCTTCGGTGTGCGGTTATTAAATACCATGTCTTTCTTGGCGATCGTACGGCATCCTTTTACCGGAACAACGGTTTTTTCCAGTCCGTATGCATCTTTGATATCTGCATCGTAAGCTGCTTTGGAGACAAAGGTCAGGCATGCTTCATTTTTTGCCTTTCCATGTGCTGCGAACATCGGCTGATAGAGAACTGGCTGTGTGGTCGGGATGGATGCATTTGCATCACCCATCTTAGATGCAATGATCATGCCGCCTTTGATGATCATATCCGGTTTTGCACCGAAGAATGCCGGTTTCCACAGTACCAGGTCTGCGAACTTGCCTTTTTCCACAGAACCTACATAATCTGCAATACCATGTGTTAATGCCGGATTGATCGTATATTTTGCGATATAACGTTTTACACGGAAGTTGTCATTTCCTTTGCCTTCGTCTTCCGGAAGTGCTCCGCGTTCGTCTTTCATTTTGCTTGCTGTCTGCCAGGTACGTGTGATAACTTCGCCGACACGTCCCATTGCCTGAGAGTCCGAACTCATCATACTGAAGATACCCATGTCATGCAGAACATCTTCTGCTGCGATGGTTTCCGGACGGATTCTGGAATCTGCAAATGCGACATCTTCCGGGATTTTTTTGTCCAGATGATGGCATACCATCAGCATGTCCAGATGCTCATCCAGTGTATTGACCGTGTATGGCATGGTCGGGTTTGTGGATGACGGAAGTACATTTCCTGCTGCCGCTGCACGGATGATGTCCGGTGCGTGTCCTCCGCCTGCACCCTCGGTGTGGTAAGTATGGATCGTTCGGCCTCCGATCGCTGCCAAGGTATCTTCGACACATCCGCCCTCATTCAGCGTATCGGTATGGATTGCTACCTGCACATCGTACTCATCTGCTACATTCAGGCAGTGGTTGATAACAGCCGGTGTCGCACCCCAGTCTTCATGGATTTTCAGTCCCATTGCACCTGCTTTGACCTGCTCGATCAGCGGTGCTTCATCCGAACAGTTTCCTTTTCCGAGGAATCCCAAGTTCATCGGATATTCTTCTGCTGCTTTGAGCATCATTTTCAGGTTCCACGGTCCAGGTGTACAGGTCGTTGCATTGGTTCCGTCTGCCGGACCGGTACCGCCTCCAATCATCGTTGTCACACCGCTGTACAGTGCACAGTCGATCTGCTGCGGGCTGATAAAATGAATGTGGGTATCAATTCCGCCGGCAGTTACGATCATGCCTTCTCCTGCCAGTGCCTCTGTGGAAGCTCCAACCGTCATGCCCGGAGTTACGCCGTCCATAATATCCGGGTTTCCTGCTTTTCCGATTCCGACGATTTTGCCGTCTTTGATACCGATATCTGCTTTTATGATTCCGGTCACATCCACGATCAGTGCATTTGTGATGACCAGATCCAGATCTCCGTCTTTGCTGCAGGTCTTAACAGACTGTCCCATACCGTCACGGATGGTTTTTCCGCCTCCGAATTTAATTTCATCTCCATAGGTGGTAAAATCTTTTTCCACTTCAACGACAAGGCTTGTATCTGCCAGTCTTACTTTATCGCCCACGGTCGGGCCGTACATCATTGCATATTTTTCACCGGAAATTTTTACGCTCATCTGCCATCCTCCTATACAAAACCTTTTAATGCTGCTTTTTCCATAGAAGCTTTTTTCGTGTCTTCTTCTGCTCTGGCTCTTGTCAGGTCATTTAATCCAAATACACGCTTTCTGCCGCCCATCTGTGTGAGCTGAACCTCTTTTTCTTCGCCCGGTTCAAAACGAACTGATGTTCCGGACGGAATGTCCAGATGATATCCATAAGCTGCCTCACGGTCAAACGAAAGGCATTTATTTACTTCGAAAAAATGATAATGAGATCCCACCTGCACCGGGCGGTCTCCTTTATTCGCAACAAGAATTTTCACTGTGTTTTTTCCTTCGTTGAGTGTGATCTCTCTGTCTGCCGGAATAATTTCACCGATTTTCATGGTTTGTTGTCCTCCTTCTTCAAGATTCGCCCGCAGATCATCTGCGGGGATGCCTCCTGTCTACTGGATCGGATTATGTACCGTTACCAGCTTGGTTCCATCCGGAAAAGTTGCCTCTACCTGTACTTCTTCCAGCATATCTGCAACACCATCCATAACATCTTTTTTGGTAAGGATCTTCGTTCCAAGCTGCATCAGTTCCACAACCGTTTTTCCGTCACGTGCCAGTTCCAGAAGTTCCGAACTGATATAAGCAAGCGACTCTACATAATTCAGCTTCACGCCGCGTTCTTTTCTCTCTTTGGCAAGATTTCCCGCCATGTGAAGCATCAGTTTTTCCTGTTCCTTCGGGGTAAGTCTCATAGTAATCCTCCTGTTCGTTTATTTAGTAAGAATAAAATCAACATCAACAGTTCAGCCATGCAAGCTCGATTTGGCGATTCCATCGCCTTTTTCGCTGCTATCGCAGCTAAAATCTCGCTTTTGGCAGAGTGCCATATCAAAATACATAAAAATATTCATTTGCAAACTTGTTTGCATTCATATTTTTTGCATTTTGTCACGGCTGAACTGTTACAAAAAAAGACGCAGACAATGGCTCCCTTTTACAGGCTCCATTGTCTGCGTCTTTATTCCTATGGATTTGCTATGCATTATAGCCGATTTTATTTTTTCCGTCAAGCAGTTTTTTGAAAGATTTTTGCATTATTCGAATGTTTTTGCTGTTATTTTTCCTGGTTTCCTTCGTTTTCTGCATTATTTTGAACGTTTTGATAAACTTTTGCTTTATCAACACGATGGTCATCCATCTTCAGGACAACTACTTTCACGCCGTCACTTACAAAACTGTCCCCCTCTTTCGGAATCTGCCCCAGCTCTTCCATGATCCAGCCGCTCAAGGTATTGACATCCACCGCTTTCTCGATATCCAGCAGTTCAAATACTTTATCAATATTTGCCGATCCGCTCATCAGATATTCCCGGTCTGAAATTTTTTCGATTTCTTTGATGACACGGTCATGCTCATCCCAGATATCACCGACCAGCTCTTCGATGATATCTTCAATCGTAACCAGACCTTCCGTTCCGCCAAATTCATCCAGAATGATCGCAATGTGAGTTTTACTGTCCTGAAGCTTTTTCAGCAGGACACCGATCTTCATCGTCGGTGTGATAAACAGCACCGGGCGGATGATATCTTTCAAAGGTCGGTCGGTATGATAAATGAAATTGTGGAAATCCTTCTGGTTGACAATGCCGACAATATGGTCGATATCTTCCTCGTAAACCGGAAGTCTTGAAAATCCGGTATCCAGAAACATTTTTGCGATTTCTTCTTTTGTCGCATCCAGCGGAATACTCTCAATGTCCACACGCGGCGTATAAATATCACTTGTCTCAAGATCCATAAAACCAATCGCACTGCGGATCAGTGTACTTTCATCGGCATCGATCCCGCCTTCCTGCTCTGCTTCTTCCACGATCGTCATCAGCTCCTCGTCCGTGATCCCACGGTCATCCGAAGGCTTGTTGAACAGTTTGACAAGCAGCTTTTTCCATTGAGCGAACATCCAGATAAATGGTTTTAAAAGCACCATCAGGGCACGGATAAACGGTGCGGAAAACATGGCAAATTTCTCCGGTGATTCTTTGGCAATGCTTTTCGGCGAGATTTCACCAAAGATCAGCACGACAACCGTGACGGAAGCTGTTGCAACGCTCGCCCCTGTCTGCTCACCCAGAAATTTGACACAGAGCAGTGTCGCCACAGATGAGAGCAGAATATTGACCAGGTTGTTGCCGATCAGGATCGCAGAGAGCAGCGTGTCGTAATTGTCTGCCAGCTGAAGTGCAAGTGCTGCGGATTTGTCACCCTTGTCTGCCATTGTTTTCATACGTGCATGGCTCATCGTGGAAAAGGCTGTCTCGGTCGCTGAAAAATATGCGGACAAAACAAGACAGACCAGAATAATAACCAATGAAGTCGAGTCACTGGACATGATAAATAAAAAACCTCCCTTTCAAAAAAGCATGGCCTGTTGTACCCTGACAACAGACCATGCCCTGTCTTTCTTTGTAATCTGTTTTCTGTTGTTATTATATGAGATAGCCGTCACAGTGTCAATGGGAAGCTTTTCTTAGCGTTCGTTTTTCTTCTTACCATTCACTGCCTGAATACTTCATCTCATAGAATAACTGATGTGCTCCTTTGTGATCAACGCAGCACACAAAATATCCTTTTTTATATGACATACTTTGCTCTCCTGTTATTACTTTCGTGTTGTTATCGTTTGCACGAACCATGACTGTCGCATGGACACCATCATAAGCATCCGGCTTTTCTGCATATCCGGCAGCGATGTCTGCTGTTCCGGTATCGGTAGCTGTCCTGGCATTTGCTATATAATTGTCTTTTGCTGCACAACAGGTACTTCTCCAGATTCCAGCAATATGTCCGGCATACTCGCATCCGCCATAAACCGATACCCCATCCATCGTATTTTCAGAGATCACACTGAAATTGTTCTCTCCAATGATGCCGCCTGCGGTGTATGCACTGCCTACACTGGTGTTCATAATCTGACATTGCGTGATGCTGCTTTCATAGCGGAACGCATCCTCACTCTCTTGTGTCTGCTTATCATCTCTTCCGGCAATTCCACCCGCATACAGTCTGCCAATGCTTTGAACATCTGATCTTGTTGTAATGCTGCCGATTTTTCCATTTTCCAGGATTCCTCTCTGAATTTTTCCAGAACTGCTTCCTGCAAAACCTCCAAGATAAACCGTCTGTGCGGTATCCCGGATATGCTCTGACAGCACACCAACCGCTGCATTGTGCATTTTACCATCGGAAAGAACAGCTCTTGCATCATTCGCCCCTGTGATTCCGCCAACGTATGCCTGTTTTCTTCCTCCTTTTGCAGCTTCCTGATCATTCCATACGATGTCAGTGTCGTGTATTTCACAGTTTGTAATATATCCGTAGTTATGTCCTGCAAAACCGCCAAAATATTCTGCACTGCCTTCAATACGAGATCTGATGATCTCATTAAAACTGTTTGTCGTTCCGACTATGCGGCAATTTTGTATTGCACCATAATTTTTTCTGGCAAAAGCTCCGAAACAAGTATCCTCACCGGACGCTTCTTCTTTGCCGTTTACCGTTCCCAGAATATCTATTCCGTCAATCGTACCGACATTTTCATTGATCAGCGGTGCTGTCGCATGTTCCAGCGTGATCGTATGGTGCTTTTCTTCTCCGTTTTCTGTATAACTGCCCTTGATATAGCAATCGTATTCCAGGCGGTCAAAATATGGTTCTGTCAGATTGCTTATGGTAATATCTTCTTCCAATACAATTGCTCGATGCAGATAATCACCCTTCAGCAGTTTTGCAGCCACTTCCAGCTCTCTCTGTGAAGAAACATGAAGCTGTGTGTATGGCCCGGAAAACTCACTGACCCGAATCCACTCTGCTGTCAGGAAGTCCCTGTTAAAATTCAGGCTGGATACTTTTGTATTGTCCTCCAGCGGAAGTGTATAATATCCGGAAGTTATTATACAAAAATACCCACATAACTGCAACTCCCGTTCAACGGCATGTTCTTCTCTGATCATTCCAAAACAAGTTCTGAGTGTACTTCTGGCAAACTGCTGTTCATAACCAAACCACAACCTCCTAGTGCTTAGAGTATATGAAGTTTTGGCTTTATCTTGTAGTTTGCGAATATCCGTAT
>ENA-OUQM01000103-OUQM01000103.1-human-gut-metagenome-genome-assembly--contig:-NODE-103-length-62122-cov-9.644964_pt1 | contig 62122 bp, 43 predicted proteins | sample MGYA00237949_ERZ548830 | MGnify/ENA primary metagenome ERZ548830 (study PRJEB26490, sample SAMN05194706) | human gut metagenome | biome: terrestrial biome; feature: human-associated habitat; material...
TATGAGAAGTATCACGAGGGACAGATGAACCAGAACCAGTTTATGGAAGCCAAGATGCAGTTGGAAGAAGAAAGAGAACGACTGCAGAAACGTGTACAGGAACTGACTGCTCTGATAAATGACGAGAAAGAAATCCTGATGAAAAAGAATGTTCCGGTGGAGCAGATGTTGAAGTATTTAGGTTATGAGAAGCTGACACGAGAGATGCTGGAAGAATATGTGCAGGGAATATATGTGTATGATGATGGGAGAGTGGAGGTGGAGTGGAAATCACTGACTTGATTTGTAGCAATAATGTAACGTCCACTACTACTGAACTTGTAGCAATGACGTTACATCCTCCCTGCTGATTTTGTGACAACAATATAACGTCCTCTGTTCCAAAACAACGGTTTTATGGGAAAAATCGAGGGGAAAAAGGTCAAAAAGTTTGTAGCAATGACTTGACATCCTCGGGGGCATTGTGCGTAGCGGAGAGTATTTTATGATATCGTTATCAGTCTGAAAGAGGAAACGCTCGTAAGGATTTGTTGAAGCTATGGGATGGGTTGGAGATGTTTGGAGTATGGAACAGGTGGAAGAAGCAAAAGAACATCATACTCTTGTTTACATCACAAGAATGTGCTAAAATAAACCAGAATTATAGAAGATATGCAAAACAGAAACTGCTTCAGTATTTTTACCGGTACTGCTTATACAGCACGCATCCTAGAATGTGGTATTGTTCCGGGATACGGAGATTGCAGCCAATTTCCTGATTCTTGGATTTTCAGGTAAGTTAAAAATAGAATTACAGTAAATGATCAAAAGAAAAGATGGCATGAAAAATATGCTGTCTTTTCTTTTTTTAGGATAGCAGGGGCAAAAGCCTGAAACCAAATTGTGGGAGTAAGAAACAATTTGCATGTTATCTTTTCGTTTTCATATTGACAAAACCAGAAAACTAGTGTACTATATAGCTATGACAGTGATACAAGAAAGAAGGAAGAGCTTATGGAATACAATTCATCGCTGCCAATCTATCTGCAGGTAGCTAATTTGATCAAACGTGATATTGTCACAGGGAAACGGGAACTTGGGGAAAAGCTTCCCTCCGTACGGGAACTGGCGGTGTCTTACACCATCAATCCGAATACGGTCAGCCGTGTATACAAAGAGCTTGAGACGGAAGGTGTCTGTTTTACCAGACGTGGCATGGGAACTTTTGTGACAGAAGATTCAGAGAAGGTGAAAAATATGAAAGAAGAGATGGCGGGGACGCTGATCCATGAATTTTTAGAAGGAATGCAGCAGCTTGGATTTACCAAAACGGATGTGATCCGGATTCTGAAAAAAAAGGAGAGTGGTGAATGATATGGAAAATGTACTGGAAAGTATTGGAGTAACCAAAAACTATGCCGGTAAGGCAGCGGTTGACAATGTATCGTTAAAACTGGAGACAGGGCTTGTCTATGCAATGCTCGGGCCGAACGGAAGCGGCAAGACTACCTGGATGAAGATGGTGGCAGGCCTTGTCAAACCTGGAAAAGGGGAGATTTTATATAAAGGCAAAGCCATCGGAAAAGAGAGCAAGAAAGAGATTGCCTATATGTCCACGGAGCCATATTTTTATAGCTGGATGACGGTTGCAGATGTCGGCAGATATTATCAGGACTTTTTTGAGGATTTTTCAATGGAAAAATATCATCAGATGCTCAAAAGAATGGAGCTGACAGAAGAGCTGAAAACCAAAAAACTTTCCACCGGTATGATGGCAAAGTTAAAGATCGCAGTCACAATGGCAAGAAATGCAAAACTGTATCTGCTGGATGAGCCATTAAACGGCATTGATCTTCTGGCAAGGGATGAGATCATGAAAAGTATTCTGGAAGTCATTGATCCGGATGTCACACTTGTGATCTCCAGCCATCTGGTAGATGAACTGGAGCGAGTGGCAGATGCGGCCATCTTTATGAAAGAAGGAAAAATGGTCAGACAGTGCATGGTTGAGGAACTGAGAAGCAGCGAAAAGAAATCCGTTGTTGATCTGTATCGTGAAATTTACGGACATGGGGGAGAGGAACTATGTTAAAATTAATGAAGTATGAATTTCGGAAGAGTGCATCTTCCAAGCTTATTCTGCTGGTGCTTACAGCAGTTTTTGAACTGGCATTTCTGGGGGGCGTATTTTTTAAAGGATATAATCTGATGGGGACAGGTATGATGTTCCTGATCTTGTGTGCATTTTTCGGTGTGTTTTACATTGGACTGGAAGGTATCATGACACTGTATCGGGATCTGAACAGCAAACAAAGTTATATGCTGTTTCTGACACCAAAGAGCAGTTATGAGATTTTAGGTGCCAAAATCCTGGAAAATGGCATTTCAATCCTTATGGCAGGAGCATTTTTTATCGTACTTGCCGTGTTTGACCTGACTGTGGCAACGCTCTGTATCGGCGGGGCAAAAGAACTTATGGATAGCATAAGACAGATTATGGATATAAGACTGAACATCAAGATAGCATCAGATGCAGTGATCCTGTCCGTCTTTGCATCCCTGGTCAGCTGGATCAGTATTGTTGTGATCGCCGATATGGCAGTGATTCTTTCGGCGAGCGTGCTTGCAGGCAAAAAGGGAAGCGGGATCGCGGCATTTGCACTGTTTCTGATCCTTTCCTGGCTGTTCAGTCAGATGCTGAACCTGGTGCCTGCATTTGACAATATGAACCTGACCATGATTCTGGAAATCGCAGTATCTCTGGTACTGAGTGCGATTTTCTACTTTATCAGCGGATGGATCATGGAAAAGAAACTGAGCGTCTGAAACAGAAAAATGATAGGTTGACCTTTATCTCCTGGCATCGTAGAATAGTGACAGAGCAAAAAGCTTTCTATTGATATTGAGAATCTGACAGGAGAAAAAGATATGTTATCATTTGAAAATGATTATTCTGAAGGAGCACATGAAAAGATCCTTCAGAGATTTATGGAAACAAATCTGGAGAAAGTATCCGGATACGGATCTGATCCATACTGTGAAAGTGCAAAACAGAAAATCCGGGAGGCGTGCGAATGTCCACAGGCAGATGTTTATTTCCTGACGGGCGGTACGCAGACAAATGCCGTTGTGATCAGCTCCATGCTGGAATCTTATGAGGGCGTGGTCGCAGCACAGACCGGCCATGTAGCCTGCCATGAGGCGGGGGCCATTGAGTACAGCGGCCATAAAGTGATCACAGTTCCGCAGTACAAAGGCAAAATGAAAGCAGAAGATCTGAAGAACTGCCTGAAAACATTCTGGGATGACGAAAGCCACGAACATATGGTATTTCCGGGGATGGTTTATATTTCCCATCCTACGGAGTACGGTACTTTGTATACAAAGGCGGAGCTGGAAGAGATCAGCAGCGTGTGCCGCAGTTATAATATCCCACTGTTTCTCGACGGAGCAAGACTGGGCTATGGTCTGATGAGTGAAGAAACAGATGTAACTCTTCCGATGATTGCAAAATACTGCGATGTTTTCTATATCGGCGGGACAAAAGTCGGAGCACTGTGTGGAGAAGCCGTCGTATTTTCGGGCAACAGAACACCGAAACATTTCCTGACGCTGATCAAACAGCGAGGAGCACTGCTTGCAAAAGGCAGATTGCTCGGAATCCAGTTTGACACACTGTTCACAGATAACCTGTATTTTGAAATCAGCAGACATGCGATAGCAATGGCAGATTATTTAAAGAAAGGACTGGCAGAAAAAGGCTGCCGTTTCTATCTGGATTCACCGACCAATCAGCAGTTTGTCATTCTCGAAAACCGGAAAATGACAGAACTAAAAAAAGAAGTAAAGTTCAGTTTCTGGGAAAAATACGATGAAAACCACACCGTAGTACGCTTTGCGACAAGCTGGGCAACGAAAAAAGAAGAGATCGATCAGCTGCTGGATCTGTTCTGAGATTTTAGCAGCACACAAAGGCAGGGTAAGCGATTACCCTGCTTTTTCACAACTCTTTCACAAAATCGGCTGTTTTCTTTCAGCTTGTTTTAAACTTTACGGGATATACTTCTCTTAAATCAAAGAGAAAAGGAAGTGTATTCATATGAAGAAAAAATATATCGCAATCTTACTTGGCATAACTCTTGGAATGACAACACTGGTTGGATGTTCCGGAACAAATACATCAGAAAGCAGCACCATACAGGAATCGCAGAGTGTAACCGGTGCAACCGAAAACTCAGACAAAAGAGTCAGCGAAGCAGAAACAGCAGATGTATACGGTGAAGTTACAGCCGTAAGCGAAGATAGCATTACCATAAAAGTAGGAACCATGAAGCAGAGGGAGAAACCGGACGGAGAGGGAACACCATCCATGCTGGATCTGACGGATGAAGAAAAAGAAATCAAGATCACAGATGACACCGTGATCGTCCGCAGCAGTAGGGGCGGCATGGCAGGCGGACCGCAGGGAAATGGCGGAGCACCGCCTGAGAAACCGGAAAGCAGCAGTGATTCCTCTGACAGCAGTGACAGCCCCGATAACAACAATAGTCAGCCGCCGGAAATGCCGGATAACAGCGGAAACGGCGGAGCACCGGATATGCAGCAGAAGACAGAGGAAAGCTCACTTTCTGATATTTCCGAAGGTGATACGGTAGCGATCACTTATGACGAGGATGGAAATGCAGCCAAAATCACCGTGATCAGCATGGAAATGGGAGGCGGCATGGGACAACCAGGCGGCGGTCCTGGAAGCAGCCAGGGCGTGGACAGCTACGATGCAGTCAATGCCTATACTTCCGATACCGAAGTAGATGGAGAGACGATTGCTTCCACCGGAACTGATGAAAATGCAGTCAATGTTTCAGAAGGCGCATCGGTTACACTGAAAGATGTGACCATAACCAGAGATTCTTCCGAAAGCACCGGCGGTGATAACTCCAGTTTCTATGGTGTCGGAGCAGCCGTTCTGGCAACAGACGGAAATGCTTATGTAAAAGGCGGAACCGTTACGACAGACACAGCCGGCGGAGCAGGACTTTTTGCATATAATAACGGTACTGTTTATGCGGCAGATACCAAAATCACGACCAAACAGGATACATCAGGCGGTATCCATGCAGCCGGCGGCGGAACGTTCTATGCATGGGATCTTGATGTTGAGACAAACGGTGAGTCTTCCGCAGCGATCCGAAGTGACCGCGGAGGCGGAAAAATGGTAGTAGACGGCGGAACCTATACTTCAAACGGAACCGGTTCCCCGGCAATCTACAGTACCGCAGATATCGCAGTAAACGAGGCAACTCTGGCAGCCAACGGCTCCGAAGCAATCTGCATCGAAGGTTTGAATTCCATTCATTTATATGACAGTGATCTGACCGGAAACATGAGCGATGACAGCCGCAATGACTGTACCTGGAATGTCATTCTCTACCAGAGTATGTCCGGAGATTCCGAAGTCGGAAACAGCACTTTTGAGATGGACGGTGGAAGCCTGACCGCAAAAAACGGCGGCATGTTCTATACCACAAACACAGAGTCTACGATCACACTGGATGATGTGGATATTACAAATGCAGAAGACAGTGAATTTTTCCTGAAATGTACCGGAAATGCGAACCAGAGAGGATGGGGAACAACAGGAGAAAATGGTGCGGACTGCCTGTTCACAGCCATTGATCAGACAATGGAAGGAAATGTGATCTGGGACAGCATCAGCGACCTTGATTTCTATATGACAGGCGAAAGCACACTGACCGGTGCAGTCGTGCAGGATGAGAGTAATGCCGGTGGCGGCGGAGACGGCTACTGCAATCTCTATATCGGAGAAGATGCAACCTGGATCGTGACAGGCGACAGCACCGTAAGTGCACTGCACTGTGCCGGAACGATCGAAGATAACGAAGGCAAAACCGTGACCGTCAAAGGAACCGACGGAACTGTATATGTCAAAGGAGATGGCAGCTACACGATTACTGTAACCTCCTACGAAGACAGTGCAGACCTCTCCGGAGCATCCACGACCACATCCTGGAGTGCTTATGAGACAGAAAAACCAGCTGAGTTAGAATAACATGATGCCAGGGTCAAAAGACTTTTTGACCCCTAAAATCATAACACACAAATAACATCAGAAACATATAAATAACAAAAGAATGAGCGGCTATGATCCTTTCGGGAAGGAGAATAGCCGCTTTGTGCTGAAGGGAAGTGCATGCCAAGTCTCACGTGCGTTTTATCTATATCTCATCCGGTATATCCACGACACTGTCTCTGACAGCCAGTGTCGGCGGCAGTACGATTTTATAAGGCAGATGCTGCGGATCATCCAGGCGGTCAAGAAGCATTTTCACTGCCATTTCTCCCATGACTTCCAGATGTGCGGTGACACTGGTCAGCGGTGGCTCGGTCAGGATAGACAGCGGTGTGTCATTGAAACTGATGACAGATACATCCTCCGGAATGCGAAGTCCGACTTCACGCAGGTTGCTGACAGCGGTGATCGCAGATTCTTCATTATAGGCAAGGAGAGCTGTCGGGATATGATCTTTTTGTTCCAGCCATTTGCGGATCTGAGCAGAACCGTCTTTGGCAGAAAGGCCGGTATCAATGATCAGATGCTCGTCGTAAAGACCGGCATTTTTCATATAATCAATAAAATACTGACGTCTTGCCTCCAGGGCAGGGCGTTTTTTCTGGTCTAATTTATAGGCAGGACCTAAGAAACCAATCTTGCGGTGTCCCTTGTAAAGCAGATAATCCAGTGCCTGCTCTACGCCGAGACGGAAGTTTAAGACAACCGAATCAAAGCGGCGTTCATCCGGGGAAGAATCCACAAATACGATGTTCGGGCTGATCTCCAGCAACTGTGCAATCTGCTGGTCTGAAAAAATGCCGATCGCCAGGATACCGTCAAGCGGGGTCTTTTCCAGTGTCTGATATTTGCCAGACTGCTCAAAAAGATAAGATACATTACAGTCATGCTCCATACAGTTGCGTACCACATAATTCTTCAGATAAAGATAGTACGGATCAGCCAGCTGCTCTTTTAAGGACATCATCTCAACGATGGCGATATGGACGAGGCGGTTTTTATGGGAACGTCTTGTTTTCGGAAGCGTGTAGTGAAGTTCATCTGCCGCTTCAAGAATTGAGACTCTGGTGTTGTCGGTTACGTTCAAAGTCGGATCATTGTTCAGTACACGGGAAATCGTGGTTACTGAGAATCCGGTGTGTTTTGCTAAATCTCGGATAGTTGCCATGCTATTTTCTCCAATACATTTGTTGTTTGCACATAACTGCAGAAAAACGGACCAGAATCGCACACAGGGTCTTATGTGTGTCTGGATTGAATGTTACAGTTATGTTCACTCATTTGTTTACTTTAATACTTTGATTATAAACACACTTTTTTACTTTAGCAAGAAAAATTTAAAGAGACTTCCGGTATTTGCTTGGAGATATTCCCTGCGTTTTTTTGAAAACTTTTGTGAAATAAAAGTAATCGTGGTAGCCGACTGCGTTTGCAATCTCCTCGATGGAGCGGCTGTCGTCTTTTAAAAGTTCTTTCGCCTTCTGCATACGTCTTGCCGTGATATATTCTGAAAAAGACAGTCCCAGTTCTTTTTTGATCAGGGTGCTTAAGCGGCTGGAGCTGATATTGTACATTTCTGCCAGGGAAGTTAAAGAGAGTTCTTCCGTATAGTGTTCCTGGATATAAGCCAGAATTTTTTTGAACAGAGAGGTTCCGGCAGTCGAAAGGTCTGTGATCGTTGCATTTTCCATCGTGTCTTCAGAAGTTTCAGAAGCGGCAGGCTCAAGTTCATTTCGAAGGCGTGACAGGGTTTTGTTCAGAGTTTCCTGCTGGATCGGTTTCAGAAGATAATCAAAAGCACCGCACAGCATTGCCTGTCGTGCATACTCAAATTCGGCATAGCCGGAGATCAGCACGACTTTGGTTGCAAATTGATGTTCTGAAATATAGGACATGACTTCCAGACCGGAAAGCCCCGGCATACGGATATCGGTAAACAGGACATTCGGTTTTAAGGTTTTGATATCTTCAAGTGTAGTCACGCCGTTATGTGCTTCTCCGATCACCTCAAAAGGAAGTCCGGATTTCTGGATCAGTTTTTTCAGACCGATGGTGATCCAGACTTCATCATCTGCAATATAGACACTTATCATAAAATACTCCCTTCTGGTTTTGCTGTCGATTCTCTTGGAATCGAAATCGTAATACAGGTTCCCTTTTTTAAGCTGCTTTTTATATCGAAAGAAAACTTATCATCATAATAAAGTTTCAGACGTTGATAAATATTAAAGACGCCGATTTTTGTTGTATTTTTTTCAATTTCCAAAGATGCGAGGATCTGTTTTAAACGTTCCGGTTCAATGCCGCATCCGTCATCCTCCACAACAAAGCAAAGTGTTGCATGATCGGGGGAAAATACATGCACCCACACCGTACCGTTTTCAATTTTTTGTTCCAGTCCGTGAAAGACTGCATTTTCCACAAGCGGCTGGAGCAGAAGTTTAAATACTTTGCAGTTTAGTATAGCATTTTCTGCATCGATTTCAATGCGGATTTTGCCCATAAAACGGTAATTTATGATCTTTGCATATTCACGGATATGATCCAGCTCATTTTCTACGGTAACCATATCAGTTCCCTTGACGGCAAAACGAAAGACATTGGAGAGAGCCATCGTAAGTTCTGCGATGTCATCCACATCGTAGAACAGAGCCATATCCCGGATACACTCAAACGTATTATAGAGAAAGTGCGGATTGATCTGGCTTCGATAGGCAAGGATCTCTGCCTGTTTTTTGGAAAGTTCCGTTTCATAGGCAAGATATTTTACCTGCTCGATCTCCAGCTGCATCTGCTGCTTTTCATCGAGCATCTGATTCAGGCTTTCTGCGACTGTGCCGATCTCATCCGGACGGTCGAGGGAAAGCCGGGAGTCCGGATTCTGATTGATCTCACGGATAAAAGCAGAAATTCCGGTGATCGGTTTTATGATGCTGTAATTGCAGTACAGAAGCAGAAAGAGCAAAAGACACAGGGAAATGCAATAAACCAGGATTTGTGTTTCTTTCAGGCTCTGATCCGGTTTCCGAAGATCTGATTCCGGAAGGAAACCGGCAATTTTCCAGTCATTGCAGGAAAGTGTCTGAGTGAAAAAATATTTTTCGGAAGTGCTGTGCAGGATCTCAGATGCCAGCGTACTTCCGCAGGACTGCGATGAACCGGCAGAAGCAAGAATGCAGTCCGAGGAATCCAGAAGAAAAACAACGGCATGCTCCGTTGACTGGGCATTTTGAAGTGTATCATCAAAACTTTCCGGTTCCAGGACAAAAACGCAGGTACCAAGCAGCTTCTGGTACTGGATGCTGTTCAGATCATAAACAGGGAAGATCAGCTCATAGTAAGGGCGTTTTTCGTTTGACTTCAGATGTGATGCCCGGATATTCATCACGGCATCGGTGTTCAGTTTGGAAGTATCAATCGAAAAATTTTTCCCCATGGAAGCAATCTGCTTTGCATCTGCATTGTAGAGATAAACACTTAAAATACGGTCATTCAGCAGGATTGTGTTGGAAAAGACCGAGGCAAGCTCCTGTGTATCCGGAAGTCGGTTCAGAGAATTTACCGAAAAATACTGCTGCACGGTTGGAGAATAACAGAATGCAGTTGTGATATTGTAAAGCGAGTCCCAGTACGCTTCGATACGTGTGGCAGTCTGGGCTGTCAGACGTTCATTCAGGGCGAGCGTGTTTTTACGCACAGATCTTGCATAGTCCACCGACATAAAAAGATAGGCAGACGAAAGCACAGCAAGGATCAAGGCAGCAATCCCGGCCAGCTTAAAGATCAGGTGTCTGCGGTAAGTCTGTAAGAAGTTCATGGTTTTGTTTCTCCGTTTGATTTTGAGGTGTCTTGCATTTGTGGGTTGACTTTCTCTATTTTTTTACCGTAATAGGAAAAATTCTCCTGCATTTGCCGGTTGATCTTCTGATCCAGTTTTTTAGCTCCAAGTTCTTTTTGTGTGGTTACAAAAAGCTGATACTGTTCTTCAAACTCGGTATCCGAAGAAGCAGAGAGGATTTTTGGAATCTGCTCTTTGCGGTAAGCTTCCAGCGTGCTTTCAATCTGACCTTCCTCACTGTTCGGGGAAATGTAATTATCCGGCAGACGAAGAAGGGCAGAATCATAAACATATGTGTCCGGATATCTGGCAAAAGCAGTCTGGATCTGATTTAAACAATCGTCCATGCTTCCTTTTGCAGGTACCGGAAGTAGGCTGTGATCCCAGGCAACATTGTAAAAATTCCAGAACAGTCCGAGCATATCATTGGAATCATGAAAGCGCTGCTGTCCTCTGGCAGTCCGGTGGATATAGCCATCCGAGTCGAAAGTATAATCTTCGTTTTCCACGCCGTAGTTGCTGTAGAGCAATCCTTCGTCAGAAGTCATATAATCAAAAAAGCGGGCGACAAGTTCCGGGTTTTTGCAGCTTTTGGATACAAAAGTCTGCATCCAGCCGGTCGGTACACTCAGGTCGATGCTCATCACCGGACGTTTTCCAAAATCGGAGAGGATCGGACCTGCGGAAACCCACCTGGTGGCATCCACACCTGTATTGGAAGTGTTTCCGATATAGCAGAATACACGGTCATCTGCTATCAGATCGCGCATCTGGAGATTATCAAGTGTCAAATCTTCACTGAAAGCATAACCTTTGCGGAAGGCTGTGTTCAGAAAGGCAAAAGCATCTTTGCATTCCGGCTGAAGGAAGCGTTCTGTATAATTTCCATTGTCGTCAATGACTTCAGCACCGAAAGAACCGATCAGGCAGGAAATCGAAGAGTCCAGATATTGATTGCCTTCCAGCAGCAATGGGATGGTGGACTGTCCGTCTTCAGCAGTCAGCTTTTTGACTTTTTCAAAAGCTTTTAAGACCTGAGAGGCAGTCTGTATATCCGAAACGGTCAGGTTAGCACGTGCCAGAAGTTTGCGATTAAACATAATGCCATGATTGTAACTGTGGGTGAAAAGATCTCCATAATAAGAGGTCTTTTCTTTCCAGGTTTTGCGGGCATCATCGGTATTCAGGTGTGAAAGATAAGCATACCAGTCTCCGTACTGTCGGATATACTCCTGTTTCCGGTCTTTCGGGAAATCTTTCAGCAAATGGGAATCCGGGCAGTAAGTTTCAAAAAAATCCTGCAAAGACCAGACCTTTCCGGAACGGATCAGCTGATTGATCACATTCTTGTCCGTAGCGACGATCAGGTCAGGGAGTTCATCTTTTAAGATCATCAGACTCAGCTTTTTGGATGCGTCCTGTGGCGGAATCGTAAAATCCAAGTATGCTCCGGTTTTCTTTGAGATACCGGCACTGATGCTTCCTTCTTCAAAACTCCAGACTGGAGGATTCCAGAAAGAGACATCTGAAAAAAGAGTAAGCTCTGTATAATTGTTTTCAGCAGAATCCATGTTTTCCTGCGTGGCAGCTGTGCAGCCAGTCAGGAAAAGACAGAAAAATAAAAAGAGGAGAAGTAGTTTTTTTGTACGTTTCATACATACAACCTCCAAAAATTTTTGATTCAACATTATTAGTATAACACAGGAAAAAAGCGAAAGAAATGGAAAACGGTAAAAAAAGTACCAAAAAACAAAAAATAGTACATATGATTTTGGTGAAAAATTTTGTATATTACCAGTAAGCAAAGTGTATAAATTCACTAAACACGTTGCGGATACTGTGAAAAGCAGCAAAAAGGAGGAAAAAATGAACGAAAAAAGAAAAGGTGCGAGACGATGGACGGCGTTAGCCTTGAGTGTTGCCATGGTTTTTAGTGGAATCGGGATTCTTCCGGCTCCAGTGAAAGCAGAAGCGGCAGATGTCGCGGCAGCCGTTCAGAAAACAGGAGCGACAACAGAACGCAGTGAGCGTAAAATGAAATTTGGAGATGACTGGAAATTCAAACTGGTCAATAAGTACAACATTAACGATACTTCCGTTCAGGCGGATGGTGTGGACTACGATGATTCGAGCTGGGATAACGTTGATCTGCCGCATGACTGGGCAATCTACGGTACATATGAGAACAGCAATGGTGTCAGAGCGGCACAGGGTTCTCTGGCAGGCGGTGTCGGCTGGTACCGCAAGAGCTTCACACTTTCCGATGACTTTAAAGACAAAACCGTTTCAATTGAATTCGACGGTGTGCAGATGATCAGCCAGGTATGGGTGAACGGACATACCGAGGACAACTGGAAGCAGTACCTTGGCTACAACACCTTTACGTATGATATCAGCAAATATCTGAAATACGATGGCAGCGAGAATGTGATCGCAGTCAAAGTACAAAGCAGCAACAGCAGTGCCAGATGGTATGCAGGAGCCGGTATCTACCGTAATGTATATCTGATTTCCACCGAGAAACTGAATGTTCCGGTGAATGGCGTGCAGATCACTACTCCGTTTGAAAAACTGGAAGCAGAAGGTGGCAAATACGAAGAAATCAAGAATGCCACAAAAGCAGGCGTTGACATCAAGACGGACGTAACAAACGATTCTGATACAGAAGCAACTGGTGTTTCAGTAAAATCGACCGTTTATAATAAGGAAGGCGATGTTGTTTCCACACAGACCGATGACATTACTGTAGCAGCCGGTAAGACAGAGACAATTAGCCAGAGTGTGGATGTAGCAAACCCGAAACTTTGGTCCGTGGATTCACCGAACCTCTACTGGGTAAGAACGGAGATCATCCAGAATGGCAAAGTTGTGGATCGTACCGACAGCCGTTTTGGTATCCGTTATATTGCTACGAATCCGAACAGTGGATTTTATTTAAACGGTGTGCATACAAAACTGAATGGTGTCTGTGAACATTCTGACCTGGGATCTCTTGGTATGGAGACCTATCAGGCAGCTGTTGACAGAAGAATCCGTACACTGAAAAAATACGGTGTCAATGCGATCCGTACCTCCCATAACCCGGTGTCACCGGAGTTTATTGAGGCGTGTGACCGTCTTGGAATGCTGGTATTTGAAGAAGCCTTTGATCAGTGGCTGTATTCAAAAAACAGTGACGATTATCATAACTATTTCAATAAAGCAGCAGATGGAAAAACTGTCGTTTTTGATAAAGCCGGAAATGATAATACCAACAATGACACTTCTTATATAGAAGTAAAACGTGAGGATCTGCAGTCCAATGCAGAACGTGATATCAAAGCGATGGTAGACCGTGACAAGAACGCACCTTGTATTTTTGCATGGAGTACCGGTAACGAAATCTACGATGCACGTTACAAACATGGTGAAAATACACTGGATATGCTGACCGGCTGGATCAAAGAAATCGACACGACAAGACCGGTCGCAGCATGCCCGCCGACCTGGGACAATTACTGGGCAAATAATGCACAGCAGGAAAAGCATCTGGCAAAAGCAGAAATGTCCGGATTTAACTATGCAACCGAACAGTATGACGGTGCCCACTCCAGATATCCGAATATGGTTATTTTTGGATCTGAGACAGTATCCGCTTATTATTACCGTGGTGTTTACTTCCTGGAAGGAGAAGGAAGCGGCGACAGATGTAATGAATATCCGACTTACTGGACATTTTCATCGGCAACCGCTTCTCTGGAAGCACACAGAGACAAAACTTACACAGCCGGTGAATTCGTATGGACCGGACATGACTACTTAGGTGAGCCGACCCCAAGAAGCTGGCCATCCAAGAGTTCCTACTTTGGTATGATCGACACCGCAGGTTTTGCAAAAGATGTTGTTTATATGTACAAGAGTATGTGGACGGATACACCGACCGTACATCTTCTGCCGCAAAAATGGAATTTCAAGGCAGGACAGAAAGTGCCGGTATACATTTACACAAATGCAAAGAGTGTGGAACTGTTCTTAAACGGAAAATCACTTGGCATTAAGAATTATGACAAACAGACTGCTTCCCCGGTATATATCTACTGGACAAAAGGAACCAGCGGACTGGATTACGAAGCAGGCGAACTCAAAGCAGTCGGCTATGACCAGCCGGACGGAAAAGGAAACGTGATCGCAACCGATGTGGTAAATACATCAGGTGATGCAGCACAGGTAGAACTTTCCGCAGACAGAACGTACATCAAAAACGATGGCGATGATATGGTATTTGTAGAAGCTACGATTGAGGACAATACAGGAATCATGGTTCCTGGAGCAGACAACCGTATCACTTTCGACGTAGAAGGCGGCGAAATCGTATCTGTGGACAACGGTGATCCGCGTGACCATGATCCATACAAAAACACAGACAACCGCAAAGCGTTCAGCGGAAAAGCACTGCTGATCGTAAAAGCAGAAGAAGGAAGCACTGATGACATTGTGATCACAGCGACAGCTGAGAGTGACAATGGTATCCTGAAATCCAATACCATTACCGTAGGTTCTAAAAACGAACTTCCGGGTGACGGAACGGATACACCGAAGCTTCAGGATGCATCCGTAGTGATGGGCAAAGGCATTTCTGCAGATTCTGTTCTGCCAAAAACCGTAAAAGTACAGTACAGCAACGGTGTGGTCGATGAGCACCAGGTAACCGGATGGAACCTGGATAACCTGAATGTAAACCAGGCAGGTACTTACAAAGTAACCGGAACGGCAGAAGGCATGGAAGGCACGTTTGAATGTACTGTAACAGTCAAAGATATCAAATCCGCAACGGTAGACAATGTAACAACACTGGTAAATGTAGAACCGTCCCTGCCACAGTTTGCAGCGATCGAGTATGCAGACGGCACAAAAGGTTCTGCCCCGGTAACCTGGGATGAAGTTCCGGAAGAAAATTATGCAAAAGCAGGAAAATTTGAAGTGACCGGAAAGATCGGACCAGAAGTTACTGTAAAAACAGAAGTAAGCGTAAAAGAGATCAAGTCTGTCGAGGAAGTACATGCATCTACCGTAATCGGAACACTTCCGGTTCTGCCGGCAGGTGTGGAAGTAACCTTTACCGACGAAAGTAAAGAAATTGTAGGTACAGACTGGCAGATCAAAGCAGAAGATGTGGCAGCAGCAGGAACCTTAAAAGTAAAGAGCAAGATCCTTGGTTCTGATATGGAAGCTGTTGCGAATGTCGATGTGAAATATGCGGTGGCAACAGGTAATCTGGAATACACATCAACAGGAACAGTAAGCAAGGACAAGACCGTAAACGGTGCAGGTTTGAGCGTACGTATCGATCAGGGCGGAAAGCCGACCGAATATGCAGCAGGTTTAAGTATGCTTGGCGGATCAGAAGCCGTTTATAATGTAGAAGGAAAAGGATATGAAGCATTCCGTGCTTATGTCAGCTTGAGTTTTGATAACGGACAGGATGCAGAAGGAGCCGTTTCTTTCGAAGTTTATGTCGATGATGAAAAGACACCAAGATACCGTTCCGGTGTCATGACACATGCCACCAAGAACCTGGCACTTGATGTGGATATCAAAGGTGCAAAGACCGTAAAACTGGTGACAAAAACGGAAGATTCCAGTGTAGATAACAGCAAGAATATCGGTAACTGGTGTGACACGAAATTTGTTTCTTCCAATGTGGAGGTCAAGAGTGCAAAACTGAAAGAAAAAGATTTCTACTATGCAGAAAAAGGGGCACAGCCGTCCCTGCCGCAGACAGCAGAAGTACAGGTAGATGATACCCATACCGGAGCATTCCGTATTGCATGGTCTGAGATTGATACATCAAAAGCAGATGTGGTCGATGTAGAAGGAACAGTTCTTGGGATCGCTGATCCGGAAAATCATAAGGTAAAAGCAAAGGTAATCGTTGATTTTAACAATGTAGTTAAAGTGCCGGCACTGATGAATAAGATCGGTGAATGGGAAGTAAAAGAAGCCTTTGACTATGTTGAGACAACAGGAACAAAGACCAATATCAAAGATATTGAAGATATCACAGCCAAATCGTCCGTTATTTATAAATGGACAAACAATATGCTGATCGAGAATTGCCATAACTATGGTTTTGATTACGGGGTATATCCGGGAACAAACAGTGCAAATCCGGAATATCTGATCGTGCGTGCACCGGCGATCAAAGGTTTTGTCCTTCGAGGAACCGGCTCAACAGATGGAAATGCAAATCAAAACTTTACTTTCTATACTTCGGCAGACGGAGAAAACTGGAAAGAATTCAAAGATTACACAAAAACAACCGATACTTCCGTAAGCGGAAGCTGGCCGAGCAGACTTTATACAGCAACACAGCTGCCGGATGACACAAACTATATCAAGATTGCATATCCGACCGGAAATACATGGCAGTTCAATATGAACAAACTGCAGCTGACCGGTGGCGAAGTAATTCCTGAAGGAAAAGCAGTTGTCAGTCTGGATGCAAACGGCGGAAGCCTTCCGGAAGGAACAAGTACAAAACGTACTCTGAACAAAGGCGACCAAGCAGGAGAACTGCCGACACCGACCAGAAACAGACACAACTTTAAGGGCTGGTTTACACAGCCGGAAGGTGGAGAAAAAGTAACAGAAGAAACTGTGGTTTCAGATTCTATAATCCTCTATGCACAGTGGGAAAAATCAACCAAAGCAGAAGACGTACCTGTTTACTTTGTGGACTGTGGTGCAAATGCTTTCTCAGCAGAAGGAAAAGCTTATAGAAAGGATTACACAGATACGCTGAAAAACACAGTACCGGATCAGGCATACAGTGAAACAAGCGGATGGGGATTCACAAATCCGGCATCCGAAGTGGAAGCAAACGGAAGCGGGGATGCCTATACGACGATCCGCAACTTTAAAGCAGGAAACAATCAGAAGACCATGACCTACAAATTTGCACTGGATGCAGGAACGTATGAAGTGGTAACTGGATTCTATGATCCATGGGCACAGTGGGCAGGCGATGACCGCCATGCAAAGATTACTGTGGCAGATGAAGCAGGAACCGAACTGGCTGTACACGAAGACCACAAGATCAGCGGCAGCAAAGACAGTGTGACACTGGAAAATATCACACTTTCAGAAGCAGGCAATGTGACTGTGAACTTAAGTCCGCTGAAAAAAGTGGACAGCAACATCGACAGCTGTGATGTGCTGGTAAGCTTTATCGTGATCGTGAAAAAAGCAGCAGAGCAGCCGGATATTCCGAAGACAGATACAAAAGCAGGACTGAAGGCAGCCATTGACCTGGCAAAAACGCTGAAAGCAGATGACTATACAGCAGCATCTTACAAAGCACTTTCTGATACGATCGCAAGTGCGGAGAAAGTATATGCAGAAACAGAACCAAGTGCAGAAGCAGTCCAGACACAGATCAATGCTCTGGCAGAAGCAGTCAGAAATCTGAAATCTGCAGCAGCAGATACGAAAAAAGACCTGACACAGCAGATGAAAGAAAAAGATGCAGAATTAGCAGCAAAAGATACCGAACTGAAAACAGCACAGAAGAATGCGTCAGATCTGGATGATCAGCTTAAAAAAGCAGAAAAAGATCTGGCGGATCTGAAAAACGGAAGCGAAGCAGAAAAAGCAGAACTTCAGAAACAGATCAACAGCTTAAAAGAACAGCTCGATGAAGCAAACGCAAAAGTTACGGTTCTGAAAGCAGAAAAAGAGAGACTGACAGAAGAAAAAACATCCCTGCAGACAGAACTGAAAAAAGCTCAGGAAGATGCAGCGAAGAAAAAAGCAGAGGAAGCAGAAGCACTCAAAAAAGCTCAGGAAGAAGAGCAGAAAGCAAAAGACGAACTGCAGAAACTGAAAGATTCCATGACACTGAAAACAGGTGATACCATTACTGTAAAGGGCGTAACATATCGTGTGACCAATGCAGAAGCAAAGACAGCGGAAGCTTATGGCGTGGTAAACAAAAACCAGAAACACATCGAAGTAGCCGCAACGGTTAAGATCAAAGGAAGTACCTGCAAAGTAACGGCAATCGCAGATCAGGCATTTGCCGGAATGAAAAAAGCAACAAAAGCAGTGATCGGCAAGAATGTGAGCAAGATCGGCAAAAAAGCATTCAACGGCGATGGAAAACTTAAGAGCATCACAGTAAAAAGCAGGAAACTGAAAACGGTCGGTAAACTGGCACTGAAAGGCATCAACAAAAAAGCAGTGATCCGTATACCGAAGTCAAAGAAAAAAGCTTACAGGAAACTTTTCAAAGGCAAAGGACAGAAAAAGAGTGTCATTGTAAAGTAGTAAGTTCATAAATCCAAAACGCATATCACCTTAAAAACAGCAGAAAAACCACAGACAGCGTAAAAACGGTTCTGTGGTTTTTTTGTATCGTACAGAAAAAATTACCAAAAAATAAAAAATATTCCATATGTTTTTGTAAAGAAATTTTGTATAGTTATGGTAAGCAAAATTTTGTTTTTACTAAACACAACAAAGGGAACAAAGAAAAATAAAGGAGGGCAATATGAACTACAAAAAGTATTTAAGTGGTGTTCTGGCAGCAGCGATGGTACTTAATACCGGAGCAGTGAGTGTCCTGGCAGCAGGGACTGATACGTCCGTGCAGGAAGCATCTCAGACACAGACATCATCAACACCGGAAACGGTATACGTCAATTCATATGATGGAAAGGAGCGTTCCGTTTCTTTTAACGATCACTGGAGATTTTATCTGGGAGAATTAAACGGCGCGGAAGCAGTTTCTTATAATGATTCTTCCTGGGATGATGTGACGCTTCCGCATGATTACAGCATCGACCAGGGATTTTCAACAGCAGCACCGGCAGAGCAGGAGAGCGGCTATGTGCTTGGAGGCACCGGATGGTACCGCAAAAGTTTTACACTGGATGAGAGCATGCAGGGAAAGACGGTCAGCATTGATTTTGACGGTGTTTACATGAATGCAACCGTTTATCTGAACGGTGAAAAGCTGGGAACACATCCATATGGTTATACCCCATTTTCTTTTGTGCTTCCGCAGGACAAACTGAAATTCGGATCGGAAGAAAACGTGATTACGGTCAAAGTAGATCATAAACAGCCGTCCAGCCGCTGGTATTCCGGTTCCGGTATTTACCGTGACGTAAAACTTACCGTTGCAGATCCGGTACATGTGGCAAATTACGGAACGACCGTGACAACCCCAGATATTGAAAGCGGAAAAGGAACCGTAAGCGTGGTAACGGAAGTACAGAATGACAGCAGCGAAGCAGCTGATGTTTCTGTAAAACAGACGGTTTATGAAAAAGGCAGTGACGTCCCGGCAGCAGAGGGCGAAAAGACAAAGGTACAGAGTGTTGCAGCGGGCAAAACAGCCAGGATCGAGGCCAGTGTCACCGTTGCAGACCCAAAGCTCTGGGATACGGAAAATCCAAACCTCTATACCGTAAAAACAGAAGTTTATGTTGGAGATACCTTAAAAGACAGCTACCATTCTGACTTTGGCTTCCGCTGGGTAAACTTTACTACAGAGAAAGGTTTCTATTTAAATGGAAAGAACATCAAACTGCACGGAGTGTCCATGCATCATGACCAGGGTTCTCTTGGATCCGAAGCCTGGGAGCGTTCTGTGGAACGTCAGGTACAGGAGTTAAAACAGATGGGAGTCAATGCCATCCGTGTAACACATAACCCGGCATCCCAGGTACTGATTGATGTGTGCAACCGTGAAGGCATCATGCTGGTGGAAGAAGCCTTTGACTGCTGGCTTTCCGGAAAAGCAGGAAATACCGAGGATTATGGTAAATGGTTCTACCAGACCATTGAGAGCGGCAACCAGATCGTAAATGGCAGAGAGGGCGAAAAATGGGCAGAATTTGACCTCAAAGCCATGGTAAGACGTGGCAGAAATAATCCTTCCATTATCATGTGGAGCCTTGGAAATGAGATCTTCCAGCAGCTGATCGACAGTAGCGTGACCGGACAGTATCCGGATGTAGCGAAAAATCTGATAACCTGGACCGGGGAAGAAGACGCGACCAGATATGTAACCTTTGGTGACAACCAGGTAAAGAGCAATGTCTGGGCAGACAATAATCAGGTAAACACAGCACTTGTTTTTGCAGAAGCAGCAAAATATGGCGTGCCGGGAGGTCTGGTAGGATTTAACTACGGAAGCTCCGGACAGATCAGCAACGGACACAGCAGAGGATGGCTGGTCTATGGTTCTGAGACAGCCTCTTCCGTAAACAGCCGTGGCGTTTACGACAGGAAGAACAGCAACAGTGACAATGGAAGCGGAGACCGCCGACTGACTTCTTATGATAAAAGTGCAGTAGGCTGGGGACATCTGGCAAGTGCAGGGCTGTGGATCACGATGCAGCAAGAATTTAATGCAGGCGAATTTGTCTGGACAGGTTTTGATTATATCGGTGAACCGACCCCATATAACTGGCAGGGAACCGGTGCAAACGGAACCTGGCCGAACATTGCAAAGAATTCTTACTTCGGTATCATCGATACCGCAGGTATCCCGAAAGACTCTTATTATCTGTACCAGAGCCAGTGGAACGACAACGAAAATACCCTTCATGTCCTTCCGGTATGGAATGAAGACGAGATCATGATCGACAGCAGCGGTAAGACAGAGGTTGTAGTTTACAGCGATGCACCGGTTGTGAAACTCTATCTGAACGACAAAGAGATCGGAAGTGCGACAGCGACACACACCAATACACCGACCGGCGGCTATCAGAATTACACAAGCGGAACCGGATGCTTTGACAGCAGCAAGGCGAGCGGACATACTTCCCTGTATGCGACGTTCCAGGTACCTTACGAGGCAGGAACACTGGAAGCAAAAGCATTTGAAGCAGACGGTGTGACCGAGATCACAGACACCGACGGACGCGATGTGGTAGAGACGACCGGAAAGGCCTCCAAACTTACCGCAGAAGCAGACCGCAGCGAGATCACGGCAGACGGCAAGGATTTAAGCTATGTTGAGATCGATGTGACCGACAAAGACGGAAAAGAAGTAAACGGTGCAGAGCCGGAGATCCATGTAACCGTAGAAGGTGATGGAAAGCTCCTCTCACTGGATAACGGTGTCCAGAACGATACTACTTCTTACAGCGAACCGACCAGAAAAGCAGGTAAAGGAAAACTGATCGCGATCGTCCAGTCCACAAAAGATGCCGGAAGCTTTACCGTAAAGGCAACTTCCGACGGTTACACCACAGCACAGACTACCGTTACGACCGTAGCAGACGGCAGCGGAGTGACCGGAGAAAAGACCGTTGTGAGCTATGAGATCGCAAAGAATTATTATGTAAAACAGGGAACGAAACCAGTTCTCCCATCCGAAGTAAAGATCCATTATTCTGACGATACTTCCGAGACAAAGAAGGTAACCTGGGATGCATTTACCGGAGAAGAAGAAACCTATTCGGTATACGGTACCGTGGCAGACCTGAACATGCGAATTTTGGTCAATGTCAGCACGATCGGTCAGACGGCAGGTGTCCTGAATTATTCCGCAGCAGTCGGAAAAGATGCAGATGTTACCCTTCCAGCAACCAGACCGGCAGTTCTTGCAGACGGCACGATCCTCGCAGCAGAATTCCCGGTAAGCTGGGATATCCCGAAGGATCTGACAGCAACGCTTGGAACCAAGACCGTAAAAGGAACGGCAACCGTATTTGACCAGAACTTTGAAGTGACTGCAGAAGTCCGCGTGACAAACGGAGAGTACAAAGACGGCGATGAAGCTCTTGGAAACGTACCGGAAATGTATTACAACGGCACATCCAGCAAAGAAGATGCATCCGTTGCAGACGTCCTGGCAAAACTGCAGGATGACAAGGCAAGTGCCGATGATGTGGCATGGAGCGGAAAAGGAACCCTGGACTTCCGTCTGGATACAGCAATCGAATTAAAAGATTTCACGATGTATCTGAAAGATACCGCACCGACCTCCGGCACGATCAAAGTCTATGCATCCGGTGACAACGGAGCAAACTGGACACCGATCGACTGCACCGTAACCAATAAGAAGGAAAATGGTGTGACGGTCCGTACTTACAGTGTAAAAGAGACCGTTTCCGAAACCTATTTCCGTGTAGAATTTACGAAAGATGCCACCCTGACAGAACTGGAAATGAACACCAGGATCCCAAGCTTTACCGTAGGATCTGAGGCAGCACTTTCCTATCTGAAAGTAGGCGGCCATATCGCAGATGCGGCAAGCCTGGAAAAAGGCTGGTTTGGCGTAAGCGAAACAGATCTGGATGCAGCAGATGTCACCGCAGAAGGAAAAGACAATGCAAGCGTGACGATCCTTGATAAAGATGCAGACGGCGTGATCCGTATTCTGGTTGAATCTGAAGATCACCTGACGCGTGCCATCTATCCGGTCATGCTCGGAAAAGACAACACAGCAAGTGACAGTGCTTCCGATGCATCCATGGATTATGATTATACAAACATGATACTGACTGCACCAAGTGAAGAGGGCAGCGGTTCTGTTGCAAAAGCAGCCGATGGCAGTGCGAGCACCATCTGGCATACAAACTGGGGAAGCGGAAGCGGTCCTACCGACCTTCGAAATGATCCGGATAACCGTTATTTACAGATCGAACTGAAAGAAATTGCAAAAATCAATGCACTGCGTTATCTGCCGAGAAGCACTGACACGAACGGTATCGTTACAGAGTACAGCATCAAAGTAAGTACAGATGGCGAAAACTGGACGGAAGTTGCAAAATCGGATGCAGACAGTGCATGGAGCCAGTCTGTAGAGTGGAAACTGGCACAGTTTGCACCGGTTGATGCAAAATACATCCGTCTGTACGGTGTTTCAACCGTAGGACAGTCTACAGCAGAAGTAAACAAATACATGTCTGCAGCCGAAGTACGTGTACGCTACGCTGCACAGGAGATCTACCGTGACAACACAACGGTGACACTGGAAAATACAGCGTTTGATTACACCGGAAGTGCAGTTACACCAAAACCGGTTGTTGCTTACAAAGCATCCGAAGATGCACAGGCAGTGACCCTGACAGAAGGTACAGACTATGAAGTAAGTTATAAAAATAACACAGAACCTGGAACAGCAACGATTGTTGTGACAGGAAAAGGTGCTTACCAGGGTGTTGTAGAAGAAAACTTCGTGATTAATGCAGTAGATATAACTGTAGCGGATTATGAAGCGATCGCAGTTACAACAGCAAAAGGAGTCTGCCCGGCTCTTCCGGGAACCGTCATTGCACATACCAACGTCGGTGATCAGGTACTGGATGTACAATGGGATGAAATCAGTGCAGAACAGTTAAAACAGATCGGAACCTTTAGCACGGGCGGAACCGTGGTTGACACCAATGCACGCATCACAGCAGAAATAACTGTAACTGCCGTAATAGGTGTGCAGCAGGTATCCGTGGCAACAGCAAAAGGGACAACACCTTCCATGCCGGAAACAGTAACTGTATACTACAGCAACGGTGAAAAACAGCAGCAGGAAGTTGTATGGGATCTTGCAGATGCAGATCTCAGGAATCCTGGAATCGTAGAAGTTTACGGAACAGTTGGAAAAGCAGTTACTAGGGAAACTGTACTTCAGGCAAAAGCGTCGGTCCGTGTGGCAGATGTGACAGCAGATGCAAACAATACACCGACCGATACAAACCTGGCACTGAATGCAGACGGTTCCTCTAAAACAAGAGAATGGCCAAGGACTTTCGCATATTTTTCATCTTCCAACGATCTTGTATATAATGCAGTTGATGGAAATAAAAATTTTGACAGCACATCCGGCAAGAAAATCTGGTGTGACTGGGAAAGCGGCAAATATCATACCAACGCAGATGCAGCCGTAGGAGACTCCGATCATCTGCCGTTTGTGATCAGTGCCTTCGGAAAAGAAGATTCCACCGCAGATTCAGATCAGAAGAAATATACCGTAAATAAAGTTTCCATTGGATTTATGGAAGAAGATGGAAGTGCAGCAAACAAAGTCAGACTTCCAAAAGATTACAAGATCGAGTATTACAGTGCGAACGACGGTGTGATCCCGGCAAACAGACTGGGCAACGATTCTGCAAACAGCTGCAGCAATATCAAAGGCTGGGGAGCAGACAACCCTCTGAAAGCACACACCGGCTGGACAGAAGTAGCATATGTCGGCGGCAAACCATCCGTACCGTCTCTTGCAAATTTCAAAGAGATGGTCAATGTAGAATTTGAAGCAGTTGAAACCACAGCGATCCGTATCACCCTGACGCCGCAGGACAACAACTGGACCGGACTGGAAGAATATGAAGTATACTATACCCCGATCGAGAAATATGGAGATTACGAAGTAACTTCTATTAAAGTGGACGGACAGGAAGTACTGGCACAGTTTGATGCAGATACAAAGACCCTAAATCTGGATGCCAGATCAGGTGTGATCACAGCACAGGCAACAAACAATGCATCCGTAACGGTTCTGGATGCCGTAAACGGAACTGCAAAAGTGCTCTTCCGGCCGGAGAACGGCGATGAAAACAAAGCACAGGAATACACCGTAAACTTTAAACAGAGTGAAACACCGGAAGAGGATCACAGCAAAGATGGATTAAAAGCAGTGATTGATCTGGCAGAAAAACTGAATGCAGAAAATTATACGGCAGAAAGCTATGCAAAACTGACCGCAGCACTGGCAGCAGCAAAAGAAGTCTGCGATGCAGAAAATGCAACCGTGGAAGAAATAAGTGCACAGATCAGTGCAATCTCGGATGCAATCAAAGGACTGGAAAGTGCAGACAAGGCGGCAAATGAAGATCTGAAAAAACAGCTGGAAGAAAAGACAAAGCAGCTGGAAGATAAAGAGAGAGAACTGGCAGCAGCAACAGAAAATGTGACAACACTTCAAGATAAAATCAAAGATGCACAGGATCAGCTGGCTGCACTGGAAGGTACGTCAGCCGAAGAAAAAACAGCTCTTGAAAAACAGATCGAAGCACTTCAGGGGAAATTGAATACAGCAAGGGCAGAAGTCCTGACACTGAGCGGCGAAAAAGCTTCTCTGGAAGAAGAAAAAGCAGCTCTGCAGGCAGAACTGAAGAAAGTTCAGGATCAGGCAGCAAAAGACAGTGCAGAAGCTGAGGCAGCAATCAAAAAGGCTCAGGAAGAAGCCCGGAAAGCAAGAGAAGAGATTGAAAAACTGAAAGATTCTCTGACACTGAAAAACGGTGATACCGTTACCGCAGGTGGCGTACAGTACCGTGTAACCGATGCGGCAGCCAAGACAGCAGAAGCATATGGCACTGCAAAGAAGAACATCAAGACCATCAACGTGACAGCAACGGTAACCATCAAAGATGTGACATGCAAAGTGACTGCAATTGCAGATCAGGCATTTGCCGGCCAGAAGAAAGCCACCAAAGCCGTGATCGGTGCAAACGTAACGAAGATCGGCAAGAAAGCATTCTATGGTGACAGCAGACTTAAGAGCATCACTGTGAAGGGCAAAAAGCTGAAAATGGTCGGTAAGCAGGCACTGAAAGGCATCAACAAACATGCAGTGGTTCGCGTACCGAAAGCAAAGAAAAAGGCATACAAAGCACTGTTCAAAGGAAAAGGACAGAAAAAAAGCGTAAAAGTAAAGTAGTAAAGTAATAAAAATGAAATCAGCCATTTGATGTATGCGACAGAAAATGCAGGGTTATCAAAGAAATAAAAGGTGTTGCCGATGATGACCGCCAGATTCTGTCTGGTTAAAATGACCGCCGGACTTTTTAAGAGTCCCGGCGGTCATTTTTTTCGATTTTATTGCTGTCAGAGCCAATCGAACAGCCAGAAGCAAATGCACTCCGGCAGGGACAGAATAAAAAATAAAATAAAAAAACAAAAAAATAAAAAAAACACTTGCATTTTGAAAAGAAAGATGATATATTAATGGAGCTGACGAAAACAGCAGAAAATAAAACAGAAAACGATGCGTGGCTCAGCTTGGTAGAGCGCTACGTTCGGGACGTAGAGGTCGCAGGTTCAAATCCTGTCGCATCGATTCCTTGGCAGGGGCGAGTCGAAAAATCTGGAAAGATTTTCGGCTTCTTTTTTTATTCTATGAGAGAATTGTGGGAGTACGAAGTACGGAACAATTCGTATGGATTCTTTTGACTCCAACATCATTTTGTAAATGAAAAACAGCAGTTGCATTTGTTTGAAATAAAATTCAAACAGATGCAACTTTTTTCTGTTTTTCGAAGTCTAATAAAAGCAGACGGTCATTCTGAGCATTTGCAGGCTACGGTAATTTTGTATCCATCAATGAGCGGGAAAAGTTATTTTTTGACACTCATGTATAGTGATTACTTGTTGAAATAAGCAGATATAATAGGAAGGCTTCGGAAAAAGTTAAGAAACAGAAGCAAAAATTAAGAAATAAAATGGCTATACGAGGAGAAAAAAAGATGAAAAGAAACATGGCTGAAAAGCTGACAGCATCTATTCTTGCAGCGGTCCTGACCTTTGGTATGATGGCACCGCAGACGGCAATGACCGCAGAGGCAGCAGCAAAGAGCACGCTTGAAAAAGATGTTCAGAAACTTGTAAAGAAGAGCAAAGCAAAGAAAGAAAAGACACAGAAAAAGAAGCTGAAAAAACTGTTCCAGTATGTGGAGAAAAATTACGGCTATGCAAGGGCGATCGGCTTTAAAAACAGCAGAGGCTGGGAGAAAACATTTACGGCAGAGATGATCAAAAACAAAAAGGGCAGCTGCTATCATTTTGCAGCCCTGTATGCATTTCTGGCAAAAGAATCCGGTGTGGAGGCAAGGATCTGCCTTGGCAGGACCAACGGCTTTAATAAAGCAAGATGGCAGGATCATGCATGGTGTGAAGTAAAAGTCGGAAAGAAATGGTATATCTGTGATCCGAACATGGATAAATTTGCAGCAAACAGCAAAGGCAAATATTTTATGAAGACGGTTTCCTCCATGAAATCAACGTTCAAAAAATCAAAAACGATCAAAGTAAATTTTTAAGAAAAGGAAGAGCAAATGAAGAAAATCAAAACACTGATTGCAGCAGCAGCAGTTCTGGGACTTGGCGTTACCGTAAGCAGCATTTCACCGGCAGCAGTTTCCATGCAGACGGCAGAAGCAGCCACGGTAAAACAGGGACTTGTAAAAGTGAAAAACAAGTATTATTACTATAATGCAAAAGGGAAAAAAGTAAAGAACAAATGGGTTACAGTGAAAGTAAAGGGCAAAAAGCAGAAATATTATTTCAATAAAAAGGGAGCTGCCCTGACCGGGACTGCGGCAGTGAAGAATCGTCTTTACGGTTTCGACAAAAAAGGCAGACTGAATCAGAAGAAGAGCAAAAAACTGGCAGCTTACCGGCAGAATTCCGATTTTGCAGGGCTGAAAGCACTGATCGGCGAGCCGAAAAAGGCAGAATATTTTGACAGCTGTATGGGAGCCGGCATGGACGGCATCTTAAAATATCAGGGATTTATCGTGTATACCTACAAAGAGAACGGCAAAGAGATCATTCAGGGCTTTGAATGATCCGGCGGAGGTAGAAAATGGTATTCAGTTCCCTTGTATTTTTATGTATCTTTTTGCCGATTGTATTTTTAGGACATACGATTCTTCCGGGGATCCGTGCGAAAAACGCCATGCTTCTGCTGGCAAGTCTGGTGTTTTATGCATACGGGGAACCGGTCTATGTAGTGCTGATGATCGCATCTGCACTGTGTAATTATTTATTTGCACTTTGGATCGAACGGTTTCAAGATCAGAAGAAATGGATCGTCAGTGTGGCGGTGATCCTGAATCTCGCACTTCTGGTGATCTTTAAATATGCAGGCTTTCTTACGGAGAGCGTGAATACGATGTTCGGGACGGGATTTCCGGTTCCGGACATCCGTCTGCCGATCGGTATTTCCTTTTTCACGTTTCAGGCGATGTCCTACGTGATCGATGTGTACCGTGGGGCAAACAAAGCTCAGAAAAATTTTGGAAAAGTGCTTTTGTACATATCCTTTTTCCCACAGCTGATCGCCGGTCCGATCGTCAAATATCACGATGTTGAGCAGGAAATCGAACACCGGACGCAGAGTGCCGATGGCGTAGCAAGAGGTATCCGCCGTTTTATTGCTGGTCTGTCAAAAAAAGTCCTGATCTCAAATGTGATGGGCATGACAGCAGATGCACTTTTTGGAGCAGCGGCCGGGACGCTCGGGGCAGCGACTGCATGGGTGGGAGCACTTTCCTATTTATTCCAGATTTATTTTGATTTCAGCGGCTACAGCGATATGGCGATCGGACTTGGATGGATGTTCGGATTTCATTTCAAGGAGAATTTCAACTATCCTTACAGTTCGACCAGCATCCGGGAATTCTGGAGAAGATGGCATATTTCCCTGTCCAGCTGGTTTCTGGAATATCTCTATATTCCGCTTGGCGGCAACCGAAAAGGCAAAGTGCGTACCTGCATCAATAAATTTATCGTATTTTTGTGTACCGGTATCTGGCATGGAGCCAACGTAACCTTCCTGTTCTGGGGCATTTATCATGGATGTTTCCTGATGCTGGAAGAATTTGTGCCGTTTTTCCGAAAAGAAGGCGGAAAGATCAAAACCGCAGTGATGCGTATTTATACGCTGCTTGTCGTTTGCATCGGTTTTGTCTTTTTCCGGGCAGATACGATGACACAGGGCGTGCAGTGGGTAAAAGCCATGTTTACCGGATTTTCAACGGGAGCGGCATCGACAAGCCTGGCACTGCAGCAGCTCACACCACTTTATCTTGTAACCTTTACAGTGGCATGCATTGCCTCCTTTCCGGTTTTTGAAAAGTGGAAAAGCGATGGCAGATATCAGGCATTCTATAACAATATGGCTTTTGTATGCAGTATCGTCGGACTTGTTTTATGCATGTTAAGTCTTGCGGGCGGCACGTACAATCCGTTCATTTATTTCAGATTTTAGGAGGAACTTATGAAGAAAAAAGGAAACATGATCTATGTCGGATTTTTCTTTGTTCTGTGTCTGATCCCAAGTGTCGGTATGCTGCTTCCGCAGACCCGGGGCAGTGCCACGGAGAACCGCAAACTTGCCCTCTGGCCGCAGCTTCGCACGGAAGAAGGATGGAATACCGATTTCCTCTCCGAGGCAGGAGAATATTTCCAGGATCACTTTGGATTCCGTCAGCAGCTTGTCACGGCAAATGCACTGATAAATGGAAAAATATTTGGTGTATCCACAGCCGACGGCGTGATCCAGGGCAAGAACGGCTGGCTGTATTATAAAGATTCCTTAAGCGATTACCTTGGCACAGAGCCGATGAGCGAACGGGCACTTTTCAATGTAGCACATACGCTCAGTATGATGCAGGATTATACAGAAAAAAGCGGAGCGAAATTCCTTTTTACGATCGCTCCGAATAAAAATACGCTGTACGGTGAAAATATGCCGTACTACGACAGCATGATCGTTTCAGAAGATAAAAACATGGACCAGATCGAAGCGTATCTGGAAAAAGAAAATGTGAATTATGTCAATCTGAAAGAAATTTTGGAAAGTTCGGATGAAGTGCTTTATCACGAACGCGACTCGCACTGGAACAACAAAGGTGCGGCACTGGCAGGGGATGCACTGATGACAGCTCTTGACAAAGAGCACACGGATTATACGCAGGAAAGCTATGAAGAGTGCGTGGACTTTACAGGGGATCTCGATGAGATGCTCTACCCGCTGGCACTGACCGAAGAAAAAGAGATTTATTACGACAAGGCAGATGTTTTTGCCTGTGTCGGGGAAGTGGAGAGCAATTTTGATCCGAAGATCACAACGGTAAATCCGGGCAGCACGGGAAGTCTGGTGATGTACCGCGATTCCTTTGGAAATGCGATCCTTCCGTTTTTTGCAAACAGCTATGCAAACGCCTACTTTTCCAGAGGTATCCCTTATCAGATGACCGATCTTGCGGAGCATCAGGCCGATACTGTGATCGTGGAGCGTGCAGAGCGATTTCTGCCGGAAATGGCAGAAAATCCGCCGCAGATGGAGGCACCGCAGCTGACGGTCGGAGCAGTTATGGAGCCGGAAATGGAAGAAAATGCACGGGGCACAGTCACCGCAGAAGTGCAGGGAGATCTGGTTAAAGTCAGCGGTCTTGTGGATGAGGTAATTCTGGATACGGATTCCAGGATCGCGATTCGCAGAAATGGGGGCGATACCTTTGAAGCATTTCCGCTGACACTTGGGCAGGAAGACGGAAGCAGCTCAGATTATGGATTCCTTGCTTATTTTGCAGCAGATAGCTGGATGCAGGATCAGGAACAGATCGAGGTTCTGATCGAAAAAGACGGAACCTGGATCTTGGTCGGAACACAGAGTTTATAAAAGGTAAATGTGAGATGAGTCCCGCTTTTGCAGGCGGAAAGTAAGAATGCCCGAGACATTCTTGAACAGATGTAAAACAGAAGAAAAGGAGAAACACAATGAGAAGAAAATGGATGGCAGCACTTTGCGTAGCATCTCTGTCAATGGCTATGATGACAGGATGCGGAAATGGCAGCACACAGGAAACAGCAAAAGAAACACAGACAGAAACACAGACACAGGCAGAAACACAGACAGAGACGGCATCCGAGACGGAAAAAGCCACTGAGACGGAGAGCGAAACAGCCAAAGCAGAAAAAGCAGCCGAGACAGAAGCAAAAGAAAAGACCATGTATGTATCCGGCGATGTGTATATGCGTGAAGCAGCAGACAAGGATGCAAAAGCAGTGACCGTTCTGGCAACCGGAAAAGAAATTACCGTTCTCGGAGAAGAAGGCGACTGGTATCAGGTCAAAGTCGATGACAAAGAAGGTTATGTAGTTAAGAAATATATCACCGATTCAAAAGAAGAGGCAGAAGCAGCTGCCAAAGCAAAACAGGATGCAGAAGAAGCTGCGGCAGCTCAGCAGGCAGCAGAAGCAGCAGCCCAGCAGGCGGCAGAACAGGCAGCCCAGCAGGCAGCTCAGCAGGCTTCACAGTCCGCAGGCAGCACGGCAGGCGGCAAGACGGAAGTGAGCCGTCAGGCTTATGATGACTGCGACGGAAGCGGTCATGGTTACTACGAGATCACGTATTCTGACGGAAGTACGGCGATCGAAGAGTACTAAAGTGTCTGACGGAAAGCACAGAGCATGATCAGGAAAGGAAAGATAAAGATGAAAAGCGAAAGAAGAAAAGCAGGTTTTATAAAGATGCTGCTTCTGGTGCTGACACTGGCAGTATTTATGCCGGTAAGTGCAAATGCGGCACCAAAAACAAATCAGTGGGTAAACAAAGGCGAATATCGCTATTACTACAATCAGAAGGGCAAAAAAGTAAAGAATAAAGTAAAGCAGATCGGAAAATTCAGGTATTCATTTGATAAGAAGGGAAGAATGCAGACCGGCTGGCAGATTTTCGGCAGCAAAAAAGCATATTTTTCCAAGAAGAGCGGAAGAATGCAGGTCAATAAAAAAGTAGACGGTGTCAAGATCGGAAAAAGTGGCTATGTAAAACGGAGCAAGACGGAGCTGAAGGAACAGAAAGCCCTGGAGAAAGCCAAGCAGATTCTTGCTAAGATCACAACTTCTAAAATGAGTAAGAGCCAGAAGCTTTACGCAGCTTTTCAGTATATGACAAGCCGTGCGAATTTCAGTTACCGTACCTGGAGAGGATTCTCTGTGTATGACGGATGGGAATACGACTATGCCCTGGAAATGTACGAAAAGAGAGCCGGGAACTGCTACAATTTTGCATGTGGATTTGCCATGCTCGCCAAAGCAATCGGCTATCAGCCACAGGTCATTGCCGGTCGTGTCCCGGGCGGTGTAGATGGTGCACCGGATGGGTTTACCAGACATTCTCTGGTCAAGATCAACGGACTTTACTATGATCCGGAGGCACAGTTTGACGGTTGGGCAAGGGGCGTTTACGGACTTGGCTACTATCCGATGTATCTGCAGATTCTTTCTATCCGAACTATCTAAAATAAAAAGTATTTTACACAGACAGACCGAAAAACAGAAAAATAAAAACGACTTTCCAAATGGAAAAACCATAGCGGAAAGTCGTTTTTGTTTTCTTCCTTTTGTTTAAAGAGTTTACGCAAGAAAAGCTTTTACTTTCTTGTAGATGCTCTCTGCATCCAGACCGTATTTTTTCACCAGCTGTACTGCAGGACCGGACTCGCCGTATACATCGTTGACACCGATTTTCAATACTGGAGTCGGATAGTTTGCACAGAGTGTGTCGCATACTGCACTGCCGAGTCCACCGATGATGGAGTGTTCTTCAACGGTAACCACTTTTTTGCATTCTTTTGCGGAAGCGACTACCAGTTCTTCATCGAGCGGTTTGATCGTGTGGATGTTGATGACTTTGGCGTTGATGCCGTCTGCTGCGAGCATTTCTGCAGCCTGCATGCTTTCATAAACTTCCAGACCGGTTGCAAAGATCGCAACATCGTTGCCTTCACGAAGGACAACACCTTTGCCGAGCTCAAATTTATAGGTACTCTCATCATTGAATACCGGGATTGCCAGACGTCCGAAACGCATGTAAACCGGTCCGACATATTCATAAGCAGCTTTTACGGCAGCTCTTGCTTCCACATCATCGGCAGGGTTGATGATCACCATGCCAGGGATCATACGCATCAGAGCGATATCTTCGTTGCACTGATGTGTGGCACCGTCTTCACCGACAGAAATACCGGCATGCGTAGCACCGATCTTGACATTCAGGTGAGGATAACCGATGGAGTTGCGGATCTGTTCAAAAGCACGACCTGCTGCGAACATGGCAAAAGAGCTTGCAAACGGAACTTTTCCGGTGGTGGCAAGACCAGCTGCAACGCCCATCATATTGCCCTCTGCGATACCGCAGTCGATGTGTCTTTCCGGGAATACTTTCTGGAAAATAGCGGTTTTGGTAGCTCCGGCAAGGTCGGCATCCAGTACAACCAGATCTTCATGTTCTTTTCCGATTTCAACAAGAGCATTTCCGTAGCTCTCTCTTGTAGCGATTTTCTTTACTTCTGACATAATGCTTCACCTGCTTTCTCAAGTTCTTCCATAGCGAGTTTGTACTGTTCATCGTTTGGAGCAACACCATGCCAGGAAGCCTGATCTTCCATGAAGGAGACTCCTTTTCCTTTGATGGTCTTTGCGATGATGGCAGTCGGCTGTCCTTTTACGGTGCGAGCCTCATCAAAAGCCTGTTTCAGTGCATCAAAGTCGTGCCCGTCTACGTTGATCACATGGAAACGGAACGCTTCGAATTTTTTGTCGATCGGGTAAGGAGAGTTTACATCGTCGATCTTACCGTCAATCTGCAGACCGTTGTTGTCTACGATCACAACCAGGTTGTCCAGTTTTCTGTGGGCTGCAAGCATGGCTGCCTCCCATACCTGTCCTTCCTGGATCTCGCCGTCACCAAGCAGTGTATATACACGGTAATCATCGCCGGAGAGTTTGGCAGAGATTGCCATACCAACGGCAGCGGAAACACCCTGTCCAAGAGAACCGGTTGACATATCAACACCAGGGATATGTTTCATATCCGGATGACCCTGAAGATAAGAACCAATGTGACGCAGTGTCTTTAAATCTTCCACCGGGAAATATCCACGGTTTGCAAGAGCTGCGTAATAACCAGGTGCAGCATGTCCTTTGGAAAGGACGAAACGATCGCGATCCGGTTTTTTCGGATTTTTCGGATCTATATTTAATTCTTCAAAAAAAAGATAACTGTAAATGTCTGCTGCGGATAAAGAACCGCCCGGATGACCGGATTTTGCAGAATAAACGCCGGTGATCGCACCTTTGCGGATTTCATTTGCAGTTTTCATAAGCTCTGACTTGTTCATGGTGTCCTCCTAATTCAGTATTTTGTACCAAAAACGCCCTGCGGGCGTAACAATAACCGGAGTTCATTATAAACAAGGAAACAGGGTTCGTCAACAATTCTTCACAAGAATGTACACACTTTCCTGCTGTTTTGTTTAGAATGTTTGGAAATGATTTAGAATTTCATAACAATACTTTCACCGTTCGAACACACTTTATTCACAGAATGCCGTTATGATAGTACTTGTACAAAGGTTCATTCCTTTTTTACATATATTTCATTTTTTCTCTTTCCTAATGCCAGACTTGTAACAAGTCTGGCTTCCTTTTTATTTCACAAAAAATAGGGTTTTGCACAGGGCTTTCTTGTGTTATAATAAAAAAAGCGTAACGTAATGATACCAACGAGACAGGAGGAACAGATATGCAGGTATTATATAAAGATGAAGAAGGATTTCTGGCAGTTATGGAAGTGACCAAAGCTGCCTATATTGAAGACGAAGAACTCATGGAGATCTGCGGCCCGGAGGAAGACATCGCAGTTGCCATCGATGCAAAATCAGCAGAAAAAGCGATCCGTGAGCTGTATGCTAACGGCAAGGCAGATTTAAGTGCCTATGAATATCAGGACAGAGACTTTGATGACGACGATTTTGATGATGATGACGAAGACGATGATGATGACCTGTTTGATCGCATGATCGATATGGATTTCCGTACCCTTGGCAAAGACGGCGTGATCTTCAGAGACGACGAATAATCCGGGGTGATCATTTTGGATAAGAAAAAAAGAGTTCAGGATTCTATGACAGAGCAGACGTATCTTCTGATGCACCGCCATATCAATGGATATGGAAGGCTTTTCGGCGGACAGCTGATGCAGTGGATCGATGAACTGGCAGGGATCGTTTCCATGCGGCATGCGGGAGGACGGATCACGACGGCCAGCATTGACAACCTCAACTTCAAAGCCGGAGCTTATTTAAATGATACGATCGTTCTGATCGGACGTATCACTTATGTGGGACGCACTTCGATGGAGGTACGTGTCGATACTTATGTCGAGGATCTTGAAGGAATGCGTCGCGTGATCAACCGTGCCTATGTGGTGATGGTGGCGATCGACGAGGAGGGACATGCAGTGGAAGTCCCGGGACTGATTGTTGAGAGCGAGAGTGAAAAGGCAGAGTGGGAAGCAGGACAGAAACGCTATGCACTCCGCAAACAGAGACGCAGAGAAGGTTTTTAGAAGAAAAAGGACGGAAGCAGGATTATGAAGACAATCACAGCGAACATAAAAGAAGGGATCGATCAGGAGATCATTACAGAAGCCGGCAGCATCTTAAAAGACGGCGGTCTTGTGGCGTTTCCGACGGAGACGGTATACGGACTTGGCGGCAATGCACTGGATGAACAGGCGGCGGAGAAAATTTACGCTGCGAAGGGAAGACCTTCCGACAATCCTCTTATCGTACATATTGCAGAATTTGAAGCATTAAACAAAATTGCGGCAGAAATTCCAGAAGAAGCAAAAATGCTGGCGGATGCCTTCTGGCCGGGACCGCTTACGATGATTTTTCAAAAGACGGATCTGGTTCCGATGGGGACGACAGGCGGATTGAATACGGTCGCAGTGCGTATGCCGGATCATCCGGTGGCACTGGCATTGATACGGGCAGCGGGCGGTTATATCGCAGCACCGAGTGCCAACACTTCCGGAAGGCCAAGTCCGACCTGTGCGGCACATGTGCAGGAGGATCTGGACGGCAGGATCGAGATGATCCTTGACGGAGGTCCGGTAGGGATCGGGCTGGAGTCTACGATCGTAGATTTGAGCGAGGGCGTTCCGACGATCCTGCGTCCGGGCTATATCAATCAGCAGATGTTAGAAGAAGTGATCGGAAAGACGGAGATCGACCGTGCGATCCTCTCGGATGACAGCGGCATCAAACCAAAGGCACCGGGCATGAAGTACCGTCACTATGCACCGAAGGCAAGCCTGACGATCGTTGAGGGAGAGCAGGAAAAGGTTACGGCAAAGATCAACGAACTGTTAAAAGAAGGAGAAGCGGCAGGCGAGAAGATCGGCGTGATCGCTTCAACGGAGACAGCAGCAGACTACCTGGGCGGAATTGTCCGCACGATCGGCAGCCGCAGCGATGAGCTCAGCATTTCACGCCATCTGTTTGGCATATTAAGAGATTTTGACACGCTTCAGGTGGATCGCATCTATTCAGAGAGTTTTGAGACACCGCAGATGGGGCAGGCGATCATGAACCGTCTGATGAAAGCAGCAGGCCATCAGGTGATGGAGGTATAGCCTATGAAGAAATACGACAGACTGATCTTTGTCAGCAACAGCGATACCTGCAGAGGACCGATGGCGGAAGCGATTCTGAAAAGCAAATTTCTGCTCTCAGAGCTGGAGGTGGAGTCCAGAGGACTTGTCGTACTCTTTCCGGAGCCGGTCAATCAGAAAGCAGAAGCAATCCTGGCAAGCCACGGGCTGACCATGAAAGATCATACGGCGAAGATGCTGGAACAGGAAGATTTTGATGAGCGGACGCTGATCCTTGTGATGGAAGACGCTCTCAAACAGAGGATTTTCCAGGAGCATGAGAATGTTCAGAACACCTGGCAGCTTTCCGAATATATAAAAGAAGAAACTGATGTTACAGAACCGGTGGGCGGGAGTCTTGCGGACTACGGAGCCTGCTATGAGCTGCTTGACTGCATGATCAGCAGCCTGGTTGTTGTATTGAATGAGGAGGAACTACTATGTTAGCACTTGGATGTGACCACGGCGGTTACGAACTGATGCAGGAAGTAAAGAAGCATCTGGAAAACAGAGGAATTGCATACCACGATTTCGGCTGCAGCAGCACAGAGTCGGTAGATTACCCGATCTACGGCAAAAAAGTGGCAGAGGCTGTTGCAAGAGGAGAATTTGAGAAAGGAATCCTGATCTGCGGAACCGGAATCGGTATTTCCATCGCAGCCAACAAGGTAAAAGGCATCCGTGCTGCACTTTGCACCGACTGCTTCTGTGCAGAGGCAACGAGACTGCACAACGATGCCAACATTCTGGCAATGGGCGGCCGCGTGGTAGGTCCGGGACTTGCCCTGAAGATCGTAGATACGTTCCTTGATACCCCATTTTCCGGGGATGAGCGTCACATCAGACGTATCGAAATGATCGAAGACAAATAAGAGAAAAGACAGGAAGTAAGAATGAGGAGAACGTTATGTCAAAAGTAAAAGTTATGGATCATCCGCTGATCCAGCATAAAATCGGGGTGATCAGAAGAAAAGACACCTGCAGCAAAGATTTCCGTACGATCATCAGTGAGATCGCAATGCTGATGTGCTATGAGGCAACCAGAGAACTGAAACTGACGGACATAGAGATCGAGACGCCGATCTGCACGGCAACCGTAAAAGAATTACAGGGTAAAAAACTGGCTGTTGTGCCGATCCTGAGAGCAGGTCTTGGCATGGTTGACGGTATGCTTTCCATCATTCCGTCCGCAAAGATCGGTCATATCGGTCTGTACCGTGATCCCAAAACACTGGAGCCGGTGGAATATTACTGCAAACTGCCGGCAGATTCTGAAGAGCGTGAAGTTTTTGTCGTAGACCCGATGCTGGCTACCGGCGGATCTGCAACCGCGGCGATCCAGATGCTCAAAGACAAAGGCGTAAAGCACATCCATTTCATGTGCATCATCGCAGCACCGGAAGGTGTAAAGAAGATGCAGGAATGTCATCCGGATGTGGATATGTACATCGGTGCATTGGATGAACAGCTCAATTCCCACGGCTATATCGTACCGGGACTTGGCGATGCAGGAGACCGTATCTTCGGCACAAAATAGACGTTGACTGAGTCTGACGGAGAACGTCATTTGGAGGAAAGTATGGACAAAAGAACCGACTATATTTCCTGGGACGAGTATTTTATGGGGGTTGCACATCTTGCGGCACTCAGATCCAAAGATCCAAATACACAGGTTGGCTGCTGTATTGTGAGCGAGGATAATAAAATCCTGTCCATTGGATATAATGGATTTCCAAAGGGATGTTCTGATGATGAATTCCCGTGGAGAAGAGAAGGAGATCCGTACGATACCAAGTATTTTTATACAACGCACAGCGAACTCAATGCAATCCTCAATTACCGGGGAGGCAGCCTGGAGGGAGCAAAGCTTTATGTTTCGCTCTTTCCGTGCAACGAGTGTGCCAAAGCGATCATTCAGTGCGGGATCCGAACCGTAGTATACGACTGCGATAAATACGATGGTACGCCGAGCGTGCGTGCATCCAAACGTATGATGAATGCGGCAGGCGTGCGGTATTATAAATATCAGAAAACCGGAAGAAATATTGAAATTTCAGTATAATGTGACAAAAATGCCGCAGGACAATCTCATAGAGAAGAGAGGGTTCTGTGGCATTTTTCAGGAGGAAACTATGTATCTGGTAAATGCATTAAATGTAATTGACGAAGTCAAAAAAGCAGTCATTGGAAAAGATTCCTGCGTGGAAATGGTGATGATGGCCATTCTTGCGAGGGGACACATTCTGATCGAGGATATCCCGGGTGTGGGAAAGACCACGATGGCACTGGCATTTTCAAGGGCATGTGCCATGAGCCAGAACCGTGTGCAGTTCACACCGGATGTGCTGCCGGCAGATATCACAGGATTTTCCATTTACCGCAAGGACACCGGCAAATTCGAGTACCAGCCGGGGGCGGTGATGTGCAACCTGCTTCTGGCAGACGAGATCAACCGTACATCCCCGAAAACACAGTCCGCACTGCTGGAAGTGATGGAAGAAGGAAATGTGACGGTGGATGGCATTACAAGAGAAGTGCCGAAGCCGTTCATCGTCATGGCGACACAGAACCCGATCGGCTCATCAGGAACACAGATGCTGCCGGAATCCCAGCTGGACCGCTTTATGATCTGTATTTCCATGGGCTACCCGGATATCCGAAACGAAATTGCCATTTTAAAAGACCACAGAAGCGGCAGTCCGGTAGATCGCATTTCACCGGTGATCCAGATGAACGATCTGCTGACAATGCAGGAAGAAGTCGACAAAATCTTTATCCATGATGTGATCTACAATTATATTGCAGAGCTGATCGCAAAGACCAGACAGCATCCGATGCTGGAGCTTGGTGTAAGCCCACGAGGAACGATCGCTCTGGCGGGGATGATCAAGGCGGCTGCTTATCTGGCGGGAAGAAATTATGTCGTGCCAAACGATGTGGAGAAGGTATTTCTGGCAGTCAACCATCACCGAATCCGTTTAAACTCCAAGGCAAGAGCCAACCATGTGACAGCAGAAGGAGTTCTGGAAGAGATTTTCGCCGGCGTGGCAAAACCATCACCGAAAAAGAATTAGCGGAGGTATGGTATGATAAGAAAAGTATGGTATATGATATTGGTTCTTATCACGATATATCTGGAGATCATGTATGATAGCACCTGGATGCTTGCGATGCTGGCATTTGAATTGCTTCTGGCAGCAGTTATGTTTCTGATGTCCTGGTATCTTAAGCTGCATATCCGTGTATGGCTGGATATGAAAGTGCCGGTATCTGCAAAGAAACAGACGTTTGAGATGGAGCTTCATATAAAAAACAGCGGAGTGCTGCCGGTATCTACTGTATATACCATTCTGGAATGTGAGAACCGCAGCGGCGGATGCAGTGAAAAAAGGATCGTGAATGAGAGTGTGGCGGCAAAAGCGGAAAAAACGATAACAATCAGTGCAAAAGCAGATTACTGCGGCAAAATGGTCTTTTCACTCAAAAAAGTGCAGGTGAGTGATTATCTGCATCTTTTTGCAAGAAAGGTCAGAGTACGGTCTCAGATAAATGTTAATGTATTGCCTGATATCCACACGTTTCCGGTGGAGGTTTCCATGAAAACCAGAAATTTTCCGGTGGAAGGCGATGAATATGAGAAGGAGCGAAGCGGGGACGATCCGTCCGAGATTTTTCAGATCCGCGAATTCCGACCGGGAGACCGGATGCAGCAGATCCACTGGAAAAGCAGTGCAAGAAGCGGCGAGCTGATGACAAAAGAATACAGTATGCCGTGCGGCTGCAAGGTATTGTTTCTTTTGGAGCTTAGTCAGAAAGAAGGTGGTGCAAAAAGAGCAGATCACTTTTTTGAGCTGGCGGCTTCGCTTTGTTTTTCCATGCTTGAGGCAGAATGTCCGCATTTTGTGGCGTGGTACGATGAAAAAGAAGGACAGATCCGGCGTCATGCAGTGAAAAAAGAACAGGATCTCTACGAAATGCTGGATCTTCTGATGCGAACATCCTTTTATAAGCAGGAATATGATGTGAAAGCAGCTTATTTTTCCTCCTATCCGGAAGGAACTTACAGCACTGTTCTGATTCTGGACAAAGAAGGAAATCTGCAAAGAGACGAAGAAGATACCGTAACATTTGGAGAAGAGGAGTTGAAAGAGAGCCTCTCAGGCTTTGTATTGGAAGTGTAAGATATGAAAAAAAGAAAAAAAGATACAGGCCTCTCTTTGCAGGCAAGTATCTCCGAAAAAGAAAAGAGAACGGTAACATCCGGATTTCTTGCGATCGTTCCGGTCTGCTATATGATCCTTGGTGTTTTCGGATGGATGAAGACGGCTCTTGGAATCATAAACGTTGTGTATGATGCGGATCTGCTGTATGGTGTGCTGCTGGCAGCCGGGATCTGGATGGGCATACTCTATCTGATGAAAAAAAGGCAGTTTCTGCTGCTTTTGCTCACACTGGCGGTCACGGCCATTCTTGTGTGGATGCGTTTTTCCGTGATCCTGGAAGGATTCTCGGAGATCAGCAGGGTTTTCCAGTCCGGAATGACAGTGCCTGGGGGTGTTTATCAGGGGATCGGTAGTGAATATGAGATCACCTGTGCCCTAATCGTGGTCGTTTTTTTGTTGTATGATCTGTTTTTTATCTGTCTGAGCACAGAAATCGGCAAATATCTGGCGGTCTTACTTCTGGTGCTTCCATTCTGTGCGGCGTTTGTTTTCGGACAGGTTCCGGATGGCATGGGGACATTCTGCATGCTGCTGTGTGCATTGGGACTGATCGCATCCTCCGCAGAAGAACACGACAGGCAGCGAAATGGCAGTGCTTTCTTTCTGGGGATTCTATCGCTGCTGTTGCTCTTGATCGGATTTTCAGCCGGAAAATCCCTTCTGGAGCCGCTTTTTGAGGGAAAAGAACAGACGAGAGCCAGGATCCAGCAGACGTCCTTTATAAAAGAGATCGAGAAATGGACGGCTCCGCTTCAGAGCCAGATGCCACAAATAGCATCCGGCGGCGTGAGCGAAGGTACGATCAACGATGCTGATTTTTTCCTGAATACAGGCGAAGTGCTTTTTTCAGTCAGCCAAGATCAGCAGCCGCAGGGCAGCCTCTATCTGAAAGTATACACCGGTACGAAATACTCGAATACCAGGTGGAAAGCAAACGACGATCCGGAAGAGAAAGCAGAAATTTTCTGCCAGAGAGCGGCAGCCTGGTCGAATACACAGGGATATGATGGGGCAGTCCGTCTGACAGTTGGCTTTCCACAGGGGAAAAGCGATGCCAGTCATCCCTACGCTCCTTATTTTTCCCAGGGTATGTCTGATGACGGCACAGAAAAAGAATATCGTTATTATCCGATCGAGAGAATGGCATATCTTTTCACTGAACCGGCTGACAGCCTGACGGACGATTACCGCGACTATGTGTATCAGCATTATCTGGATTATCCGACAAAGGGAACAGAGCGGATGCAGCAGTTTGTGGCGGACAATCCAGGGGCGGATATCGAGGAAATCTGCAATATCGTGCGGACGTTTCTCGATGAGAGTGCTGTTTATAATCCACAGGTCGGACGTTTTCCGAAAAATCAGAATTTTGCAGAATATTTCCTGTTTGAAAAACACGAAGGGTACTGCGTGCATTTTGCGACGGCAGCTGTGCTTCTGATGCGGATGTACGGCATCCCGGCACGTTATGCGACCGGATTTGCCATTCCGGCAGCTGATTTTGACTGGCAGGATGGAGCCGGATGGCTCGCAAATGTAGAAGACAGCAGGTCACATGCCTGGGCAGAAATTTATACGGACTACTATGGCTGGATTCCATTTGAGACAACGCCGTCCTATGATTCCGGTGCAGATTTATCCTACTATGGCGAAAGTCCGCAGGAAAAACAGCAGACAGAGAGCATGGATACAGAAGATGGAACGCAGAACAACGATAAAAATGAGGATCGGACTCCGGATACGAGGAAACAAAATGCAGACCAGAGCAGCGATTCTGACAGCAAAAACGGATATGGTGCAAATGACATGAATGGAAGTCTTTCGGGCACACAGACAGGGATCGTATCGATTGCAGCCGTTCTTCTGTCTCTGATCTTTGCAGGGCTGATCCTGTTTGCAAGGCGGACGATCCGACTTCGCAGACGCAGCGGCGAAAATGCACAGGAGATTTTCAGGGATTTCTATGAAGTGCTCGTTTTTGCCGGAATGCCGCAGGGACTGGACTGCATGAAAGACGGATTTACGGCGAAGGTCTGTGAACAGTTCCAGTGGCTGAACAAAGAAGAACTTGATCAGGCGATGGACATTGTGATGCGGGCAAACTTTGCGAGTGATCCGGTGACAAAAGAGGAAACCATGCAGCTGAGGGGACTTTATCGTTACACCTGCCGTATGGTTTTGAAGGGCATGAGCCGCAAAAAGAAGTTTCTTTTCCGCTTTATCAAAGCATATGCTTAAAACTGACCCTGTAAAAATGCTGAATATTGTCTGTTTTTTAAATGACAAAAAAAGCTTATACTGAACAGCAAGAAAAAACAGAAAGGTGAAAGTTTGGAAGTTGACTTCCAAATCTGCCATTATTGACGCAGCAAGTGCGTCATGAAGGAGAAAAGTATGAACGAAAAGAAAAGTACAAACTGGACAGCAAAGAAACTGGCAATCAATGCTCTGGCAATCGCACTTGTCTGTGTATCGACCATGGTGATCCAGATCCCGATCCCACTTGGTTACATGCATCTTGGGAACTGCTGTATTCTGCTGGTCAGTGTTTATTTTGGAAATATGACCGGAATGCTGGCAGGCGGCATTGGCTCCTGTCTGGCAGATCTGCTCAGCGGCTATACACAGTGGATCATTCCGACACTGATCATCAAGGGGATCATGGGACTTGTGATCGCTATGATCGCTTATCGCGAAGGCGAAGAGATCCGTATGATGCGTCTCCGTACATTTCTCGGAGCAGCGGCTGGTATCGTGATCATGATTGCAGGCTATACGTTTGCAGGATGCTTCCTTTACGGCGGCATGGCAGCAGGTTTTGCCCAGATCCCGGGACTGACCACAGAAGGTGTGATCGGACTGTTGCTGTTCTATGTGATCGGATTTGCATTTGAAAAAGCCAAAATTCCGGTATTTATCAAACGACTTGCGTAGGAAAGGTGAAATATGTCTCACAACAATCAGAAAAAAATTGCAGTGATCAATGATTTCTCAGGATTTGGCAGATGCTCGATAGCAGTAGCACTGCCAATTCTCTCTGTTATGAAGGTGCAGTGCTGTCCGCTGCCGACCTCCATTTTTTCCAACCACACGGGTTTTCCAAGCTACTTTTTCGAAGACTATACTTCCCGCATGGTTCCTTATATGCAGGAATGGAAAAAACTGGATCTTCATTTTAACGGGATCTGTTCCGGATTTTTAGGTTCCAAAGAACAGATCGAGATTGTAAAAAAGTTTTTTAAAGAGTTTAAAACAGAAGAAACACAGATCATCGTTGATCCGGTAATGGGCGATTATGGAAAACCATATCCGACCTACACAGAAGAAATGTGCGGTGAAATGAAAAAACTGGTCGAGTTTGCCGACATTCTCACACCGAATGTCACAGAAGCCTGCGTGCTTACCGATACACCGTACAAAGAAAAATGGAAGATCGAAGAAATCCAGGAAATGGCAGAAAAGATCCACAAGATGGGACCGAAAAAAATCGCCATCACCGGTATCGTCCAGGGCGGATTTATTGCAAACTTCTGTTACGAAGAAGGGCAGCAGCCGAAAGTGCTGCGTACCCACAAAGAAGGAACACAGCGTTCCGGAACCGGCGATATCTTTGCATCCATCATCGCAGCCGATGCCGTCAACGGAGTGCCGTTCTATAAATCCGTGAAGAAAGCTTCCGATTTTATCAAAAAATGTATTATCCGCTCACAGGAACTGAATATTCCGCTGACAGACGGCGTATGTTTTGAAGAAGTTTTAGGAAAATTAAAAACAGACTGAAAGGAATGCTGCATTATGAAAAAAGAAATGACGATTTTCTATGAAGTACACGATAATATCTATGTAAATCTCACCAATAAATGTCCATGTGCCTGTACCTTCTGCCTGCGTCAGACCAGAGATCACATGGAAAATTCCCATGTTTTGTGGCTGGAGCATGCACCATCTTTTGAAGAAGTGCAGGAAGCCATGAAAGCCGTAGATTTTTCAAAATATAAAGAAGTGGTATTCTGCGGATTCGGCGAACCGACCGAGGCACTCGATGTGCTGAAACAGAGTGCAAAGCTGATCAAAGAAAAGTACAATATGCCGATCCGTATCAACACAAACGGACTTGGAAACCTGGTCAATGAAAGAGACATCGTTCCGGAACTGAAAGGCCTTGTGGATACGATTTCTGTCAGCCTGAATACCCCGAATGCAGATGAGTACCACAGGCTGGTACGCAGCAAATTCGGAGAAAAGTCATTTGATGCCATGATCGATTTCACAAAAGAATGTACAAAATACATTCCAAATGTTGTGATGACGACCGTAGAGACGACCATCACACACGAAGAAGAAAAGCAGTGTCAGGAAATCTGTGACCGCATAGGGGCAAAATACCGCATTCGCCCGTGGGAGGACTGAAAAGTCCTCCTTTTTTTGACAAATCTGCAATTCTGGGTATAATGGAAGGAAAAAGGTAACTGTGAGAATACCGAAAAGTTAGTAAAGGAGAACACCATGTACACAGTGATTGTTGCAGATGACGAGCAAGAGATCCGTCGTTCCCTGATCCGGAAAGTAGACTGGGGAAGCGTCGGTTTTCAGGTGATCGGAGAGGCGGAAAACGGTGCGGAAGCTTTGGAACTGACGGAAAAGCTGGAGCCGGATCTGCTTCTGACGGATATACGCATGCCATTTATCAGCGGCATCGAGCTTGCACGCCAGGTGCGGGAGATAAGGCCGGCTACCCAGATCGCATTTCTGAGTGGATTTGATGATTTTTCTTATGCACAGCAGGCCATACAATATAATATTATCAGCTATCTGTTAAAACCGATCTCATCTTCCGAACTTGAAAAAGAGCTCCTGAAGATGAAAGAGAAGATCGATCAGAAGTTTCAGGTATTTTCCCAGCCGGGGATGCGTCAGGAGCATATTGAGAAAAGAGAGTTTCTGACACCGTTGCTTCTGGATGGCTTTGGCGGGGAACTTCCGGAAGAAGAGCACAGGATGCTGATGAAAGAGGCAATTTCCTGCGGACTGCTCGACGGGGAAGAGCCGGAAGCCTTGAATTATGCGGTGATGGTCACCAGAATCCTGGATAAAGACGGAAAGAACTGCACGACAAGAGGCAGCGTCAAGGCGATCGATTCCATCCTCAAAAAGTACACCAAGTACTGCAGCGTCTATTTACAGGGACGCGTAGTATCTTTGCTTCTGGCAACGCCGCGTGGCTTTGATAAATATCTGCATATTCTGGTAGATGACATCTGTCAGAGTGTGGAGCGTATCATGGGGATGGACAGCGTGATCGGAGTCAGCAGAGTAGTCGAAAAGCTGGAAAGATGTCATGAGTGCTATCTGGAGGCGATGAGTGCGGCTGCAAATTACGGAAAAGAAGAAGGAAACATTCATTTTATATCAGACGATGAACGGACAGAGAGCTTTGACAAGGTGATGGTGCATCAGACCGTGGAAGATATCGAAAATCTGCTTCGAAAAGGCAGACCGGAGGAGATCAGCGGCTATCTGCAGAACTTTTTTGACCAGGTCGTACAGCACAAGATCTCTCAGTCTGAGACGGATTTTATCCTGATGCTGATCGTTTCGACGGTTTATCAAGTACTTTATTCGGTTGCCGGAGAAGAAGTGGTTCAGCAGATGCAGCAGAAGTTCCCGATGTACAGCATGAAAATGTTCGGCAATATCGGAGATTCCAGGCAGTTCTATGTAGATATCTGCACTACGGCACGCCTGATGATCGCAGACCAGCGAAAGAAAAGCAGTGTGATGCTCTGCAACCGTGCGATCCGCATCATCAACGAGAAATTTGCCGATCCGGATCTGTCCCTTGTCTCGGTCAGCACCGAGATTTCCGTCAGCCCGAACTACTTAAGTGCACTTTTGAAAAAGGATACCGGTGAGACGTTCAAAGAGCTGCTTACGAAAAAGCGTATCGAGACAGCCAAAGAGCTTCTGATGGACACCAACATGAAAGTCCGTGAGATATCGGAAAAATGCGGCTACAACGATCAGCATTATTTCAGCTATTGCTTCAAAAAATATACCGGTGTTTCACCGAACAGCTGCAGGAGAACGTATGAAGATGGCAGACAGGATTAAACAGGCGGTGAAGCGGTTTCAGCAGATTTCACTGTCGAGTCTGTTTGTCATCCTGGTGAGCGTGATCGTTATGATCACTTCAGTCGTATCACTGCTTATATTTGTCAATCTTTACCGTAATGATATGGAGCAGAATGCGATCACAACGAGCGAGCAGGCCGTTGTACAGGTGAAAAATACCGTTTTCAACTATACCGAAGACATGAGCGATATCATGCAGATGATCTGTGCTAACATTCAGAAAGAGGAGGAAGAAGCAAATAATTTTTTCTCCAATCTTCTGAAGATAAGATCCGATGTTGTTGCAGTTACTTCCTATGATATGAACGGCAAGATCTTAAAATGCTGGACAAATGGTCAGAAATTAAAAGAAAATTATATCAAAAATCTTTCTTATGTGCGTGATCTGCCGCAGGAAGAAGGAATTTTAAATATCACAAAACCGCATGTAGAATCCCTGTTTGTGGACTACTATCCGTGGGTGGTAACGATTTCCCAGAACATGCAGGATGCAAACGGGAATACGATCCAGGTAGCGGTGGATATCAGTTTTTACAATATCGCTGATTATGTGGATGATGTCGGGATCGGGCAGCATGGCTACTGTTATATTGCCGATGATGCCGGAAACATTGTCTATCATCCGCAGCAGCAGCTCATTTACGCTTCTTTAAAAGAAGAAAACCAGAAAAATATGGAGAATGGGACGTACATCAAGTCTAATGTGATTTACACCGTCAACTCCCTTCAGAACTGCGACTGGCATATCGTGGGAGTATGTTATGTGGATGAAATGATCACAAACAAAGTGGAACGCGTAGTTAGCAGTCTGGTCGTGATCCTGGCGATCGTACTTGCCGGAACGGTGTTCCTTGGCAGCGTGTTCTCGGATCTGTTCTCAAAACCGGTTACAAGCCTGGTGCGTGCGATGGGAGAATTCGAGGGAAACAGTGCCGAGTTTGTCTATCATCCGGTGACGGGAACCAAAGAGATTTCCGCTCTGTCGGATTCGTTTGAACATATGGCAGTACGGATCCAGAAGCTGATGGAAGAAGTCCGCCAGGAAGAGATCAGCCTTCGAAAAACAGAACTGAAGGCACTTCAGGCACAGATCAATCCACATTTCCTCTATAATACACTGGATGCGATCGCCTGGATGTGCGAAGCCGGACGCAATGAAGATGCCGTGGAGATGGTCAATGCCCTGGCAAGGCTGTTCCGCATCAGCATCAGCCGCGGACATGAGCTGATCCCGATTGAGAAAGAGCTGCAGCATGCACAGAGCTATCTGCATATTCAGAATTTCCGCTATAAAAATCAGTTCCGGTATCAATTTGATGTTGATGAGGCATGCCTTTCTTATTACTGTAATAAAATCACACTGCAGCCGATCATCGAAAATGCGATTTATCACGGCATGGACCGTATGGTAGATGAGGGCATGATCAGGATCGGTATCCATCAGAGCGAAGACAAGATCATCTTTACGGTGGAGGACAACGGAGTCGGCATGACAGAAGAACAGTGCGAGGAAGTACTGAAAAAGGAGCGAAGCGACCGTGCCGGAATCGGAATCAAGAATGTAAATGACCGTATCAAGATCTATTTCGGGGAAGAATACGGCCTGACCATAAAGAGTGAGCTGGATGAAGGCACCTGTGTCACGATTATGATGCCGAAAGTAACGGAGGGAAGCTATGAAGACAAATAGATGGAGAAACCGCATCCTGTGGATGGCATTTCTGGTCTGTCTGGTGCTGATCTTCTGTCTGACGGCTTTTCACCGTCCGATTCTCAACGGAAAAGAAAGTGAAAGCAGCAGCGATCAGAAGCACAAAGTTGTTTTTATTGCAAAGTCAACCGTTTCCGGATTCTGGAAATCGGTATATGCAGGGGCGAGCAATGCTGCCACGGCATGCAATCTGGATCTGACTTTCGAGGGACCGAAAAACGAAGAAGATTATGAGACACAGAATCAGATGATTGCAAAGGCAGTGGAAGACGGAGCGGAAGTCATTATTTTTTCTGCGGTAGATTATGAGGCAAATGCCGATGCGATCAATGATGCGGCAGGCAAAGGGGTCAAGGTTGTGGTCATCGACAGCGACGTGGACAGCGATGCGGTCAGTTGCCGGATCGGAACCGATAATTACGATGCTGGATGTAAGGCAGCGGAAGCAGCCATGAAAGATGAAAACGAAGAAATCCATATCGGCATTGTGAATTACGATAAAAACTCGGACAATGGACAGAAAAGAGAAGAAGGATTCCGGGATAGCATTCTGCGTGATGGAAGAGCCGGAATTGATGCCGTGATCAATGTGCTTTCCGATACAGAAAATGCAAAAAAACGAACAAAGAAAATGCTGAAAAAGCATCCGAAGATTAATGTGATCGTCACCTTTAACGAATGGACAACACTCGGGGTCGGCTATGCAATCCAGGAACTTGGGCTGAAAGACAATGTCCGTGTGGTCGCATTTGACAGCAATGTGGTTTCGGTCGGCATGCTGGAGACGGGGGAAGTGGACACCCTGATCGTACAGAATTCCTATGCCATGGGGTATCTCGGCGTGGAGACCGCCTACAAGCTGATCAACGGATATTCCATCAAAGATACCATTTATACGGATACGATCGCAGTGGACAAAGAGAACATGTATGATGAAGAATGTCAGAGAAGACTCTTTGCTTTCGAAAAAAGTAACAAAAATTAAATCTCGTTTTCGTGCAAAAGTATGAAACGGTGGTTTAAATCTTAAGAAAAAAATAGAAAATTATATCAAAATCGTAAATTATCATATTGGAAAATTGAGAACTTTGTGCTATATTGTTAGAGTAATGAAAAACAAATCATTTTTTTTGGGAGGAACTTATCATGAAGAAAAAAGTAATCGCTGGTTTACTTGGAACAGCAATGGTAGCATCTCTGCTTGCAGGATGCGGATCATCTAACAACACAACAGATACAACAGCTGATACAGCAGCAACAGAAGCAGCAGCTGATACAACAGCTGATACAGCAGCAGCTGATGCTGAGTCAGAAGCACAGTCCGTAGCAGATGCAGCAGGCGATGTTGACCTGTCTAACGCAGACGTAGCAGTTATGTACTATACATACGGCGATACATACATCGCTTCCGTACGTACAGCACTGGATGCTAAACTGGACGAACTGGGTGTTAAATATCAGGACTACGATGCAAACAACAACCAGACAACACAGAACGAGCAGATCGATACAGCTATCCAGACAGGTGCAAATGTACTGATCGTTAACATCGTAACATCTGGTTCTGTAGACGCTTCTTCTCAGATCGTTGAAAAAGCAAAAGCAGCAGGTATCCCTGTAATCTTCTTCAACCGTGCAGTTGAAGGTGACGAAGACGAAGGAAAAGTACTTGGAAGCTATGACAAGTGTGCATTCGTTGGTACAGATGCTCCGGAAGCAGGACATATGCAGGGCGAAATGATCGGAAATTACCTGGTTGACAACTACGATTCTGTAGACCTGAACGGTGACGGAAAGATCTCCTACGCTATGTTCATGGGACAGCTTGGTAACGTAGAAGCTATCTACCGTACACAGTATGGTGTAGAAGATGCTAACAAAGTTCTGGAAGAGAAAGGAAAACCGGCTCTGGAATACTTTGATTCTTCCAACACAGACTGCTACCAGGTTGACCAGGATGGTAACTGGAGTGCAACAGCTGCAAACAACTACATGACAACCAACCTGACACAGTACAACGAAGAAAACAAGAACATGATCGAACTTGTTATCTGCAACAACGACGGTATGGCTGAAGGTGCTATCTCTGCTCTGAATGACAAAGGATACAACCTGGGTACAGACGACTGCAAGACAATTCCTGTATTCGGTGTAGACGCTACAGATGCAGCTAAACAGCTGATCAAAGACGGTAAGATGACAGGTACAATCAAACAGGATGCTGAAGGTATGGCAGCTTGTATCGCAGATCTGACAAAGAACGCTGGTTCAGGTCAGGATGTAATGGCTGGCACAGATTCTTACAACATCTCTGAAAACGTTAAGAATAAGATCTACATCCCATACGCTATGTACACAGGAGAAGAATAAGATCTGATTCTGAAACAGAACGGGAAATGAATGATGGAAGTTCATTCGTGAAATAGTATACAAGGGTAACGGCTGCCGCTGGTCGGCGGCCGTTCCTTAAGTATAAGGTAAGCAGTAGAAAGACAGGAGGTCAGGATATGGAGCATGATGTTTTGCTTGAAATGAAAAATATCAGCAAGGAGTTCCCAGGCGTTAAGGCGTTGGATAATGTTTCTTTGACCGTAAGAAGAGGAACGGTTCACGCACTGATGGGAGAAAACGGCGCTGGGAAATCTACATTGATGAAGTGCCTGTTTGGGATGTATGTAAAAGACGGTGGATCCATTTCTCTGGAAGGGAAAGAAATCAATTTCAAAAACTCCAAGGAAGCTTTGGAAAATGGTGTAGCAATGGTTCATCAGGAGTTGAACCAGGCCCTGAAACGTAGTGTTATGGACAATATCTGGCTGGGACGTTATCCCAAAAAAGGTCCGATGGTAGACGAAAAGAAAATGTATGATGATACAAAAGCACTTTTCGAAAAACTGGAGATCGATGTTGATCCGAAGAGGATCATGAGCACTATGCCGGTATCACAGCGTCAGATGGCAGAAATTGCAAAAGCAGTTTCCTTTAATTCGAAAATTATCGTGTTCGACGAGCCGACATCTTCCCTGACGGAAGAAGAGGTAGAACATTTGTTCAAAATCATAAATATGCTGAGAGATCAGGGATGTGGTATCATCTACATCTCCCATAAAATGGCAGAGATCCTCAGAATTTCTGATGACATCACAGTCATGCGAGACGGTACATGGGTAGCTACCAAACCGGCAAAAGAAATGACAATGGATGAGATCATCAGACTGATGGTAGGTCGTGAGCTGACAAACCAGTTCCCGCCAAAGACAAACAAACCGGGTGATGTTGCTCTGGAAGTAGAAAACCTGACCGCACAGTACTCTCTGCTGCGTGATGTTTCTTTCAAAGTTCGCCGTGGTGAGATTGTTGGTCTGGCCGGTCTGGACGGAAGCGGACGTACCGAAACACTGGAGAACATCTTCGGTATTGCAACAAGAAAATCAGGAACGATCAAACTTGACGGTAAGGTTTGCACAAACCGCAACGCACGTGAATCTATCAAGAACGGTTTCGCTCTTCTGACAGAGGAACGTCGTGCAACCGGTATTTTCGGAATCCTCAGTATTCGTGAAAATACGGTTATCTCCAGCCTTAAGAAACATAAAAAGAAAGGTCTGTATCTGAGCGAGAAGTCCATGAGAGAGGATACTCAGTGGTCCATCGATGCGATGCATACCAAAACACCGACACAGGAAACAAAAATCCGTTCACTGTCAGGTGGTAACCAGCAGAAGGTTATCCTTGGACGCTGGCTGCTGACCAATCCGGAAGTACTGCTGCTGGATGAGCCGACACGTGGTATCGACGTTGGTGCTAAATACGAGATTTACCAGTTGATTCTGGATCTTGCAAATAAGAACAAGGTAGTTATGGTAGTTTCTTCTGAAATGCCAGAACTTCTGGGAATCTGTGACCGAATTCTCGTTATGTCCGGTGGACGTCTTGCAGGTGAAGTAAATGTCAGCGAGACGAACCAGGAAGAGATCATGACCCTTGCGGCAAAATATGTATAAGGAGGCTGAAGTAAGTGAGAGCATTTTCAAATTTAAAAGCAAGTATCGCAAATTATAAAACACTGGACAGCAAAGACAAGAAAACCTTCTGGAAAGAGGGATTCATCAACAACCTGATGTATATCTTGATCATCATTGCTGCAATCTATACATACACACAGAACCACAAATTCCTGAGTGTATCTTCTATCGTAAATATTATTTCTCTGTCAGCTGCAAATATTCCGATCGCACTTGGTATCGCAGGATGTATCGTACTGACCGGTACCGACCTTTCTGCTGGTCGAGTTGTAGGTCTGACAGCATGTATTTCCGCATCTTTACTGCAGTCTATGGACTATGCAACAAAGATGTTCCCGAATCTTCAGCCACTGCCAATCCCGGTAGTAATCCTGATCGTTGTCGTTGTTGGTGGTATCGTAGGTTTCGTCAATGGATGGTTCGTAGCACAGTTTAAACTGCATCCATTCATCGTAACACTGGCAACTCAGCTGATTACATACGGTGTACTGCTTCTGTACATCATGATCAACGGAAACAATGGACAGCCTCTGTCAGGTCTGGACAATTCCTTCAAAAACTTCGTAACAGGAAGTTTAGTTAAATTCTTTGGCGTTCCAATCCCGAACTATGTTTGGTATGCAATTATCATGATTGCTTTCATGTGGTTCATGTGGAACAAAACAACATTTGGTAAAAATATGTTCGCTGTAGGTTCTAACCCGGAAGCAGCAAACGTATCTGGTGTAAGTGTATTCTGGACAACAATCGCAGTACATACCCTGGCTGGTGCTATGTATGGTATTACAGGTTTCATCGAGTCAGCACGTATCGGTTCCAACCAGGCCAACACAGGTCTGAACTACGAGTGTGATGCTATCGCAGCCTGCGTTATCGGTGGTGTATCTTTCGTAGGTGGTACTGGTAAGATCAGTGGTATCGTTCTTGGTGTATTCATCCTGAGAATTATCTTCGTTGCACTGCAGTTCCTCTCAATCAACCAGAGTATGCAGTACATCATCAAAGGTCTCATCATTCTGGTAGCTTGCTCTATCGATATGAGAAAATACCTGGTTCGTAAATAATTTTTTACAGAATCTCAAGGGCCGGACATATTGTTCGGCTCTTTTTTTCTCTTGATCGGAGAAAAAAAGAGCCTGTATTTGAACTGAAAATAGAAAAACGGATAAGTATTATCTATCTTTTCTGTTGGAAATGTGATATTATGATGTGGGTGTCAAAAGTCTCCAACTATGATGTCTACGGAACAATCCAGTATCAAAGAGGGCAAATATCTTTTGACCAAACATCATAATATGTGAAATACAGGCAAAAAGAGAGGAGCATAATATTATGAATGACAGAGCAAAGTATAAAGGACGTATGGCGATCTATGCCATGGCAGGCGTATATCTGCTGGCACAGGCCTACTATATGTATAAAGATATCCCGACCAGCAGCGGAACCGATAAAATACTGATGTCCATTTTTATGGTAGTGTTTGCTGTGATCGGTGCAGGGATGGTGATCATGGGAGTCACCAAGAGCTATAAAGCAATCAAAGAAGACTATAATGCAGTACCGGAAGAAGAAAAAAAAGATGCAGAGACTTCTGAAGGTGAAGAAGCTGTTGTGGAAGCAAAAGAAACAGCAGAGCTGGAAGATAAAGCAGAAGAAAAAGAGGAAGATGCATCAGAGGACAATAAATAGGAACGTTTGTAAATGTGCAAATGAACGAATTCCCCGAAGGCACGCTCTCGCTACCTCACATTGGCAGCGGTACGTAAGCGACCAAAGTACGGTCGCTAAGTACCGGCCATGTTCGAGTACCTTCTTGGGAATTGTTCATTTTGCACATTATCAAAGCTTCTGACCTGCCAGGGGTCGCTGAAGCGGAAAAATTTTTCATGCCAAATATGGGAGACAGAGCACATGACATATTTTTATGCCATAGTGTGTCTGTCTTTTTAATTTATATATTGATCTTTTATTCGAAAGTGATACGGCTGTTTCTGTTTCACATCCAGTTTTTCTGCTCGACTTTTTTGGTACATCAGATATGAGGTGAATCCCGCATCTGAATGCCTCTGGCAAGTCAAAAACGTTTGGCAATGTGCAAAATGAACAATTCCAGGGAAGGCACTTTTACGTGCCCTTCGGGGAATTCGTTCATTTGCACATTCAATTTTTTTTAAATCATCATGGGGTTCTGTTTTACAAAAAAATTATATTGTTCATTTCCAAATTTGATCGTTATTGTGTTAGCCTGGCATTTTACAAACCGTGAAAAAAAGTGCAACAAAAACGCCCCTCTCTTTTTGTGCAAAATACTGAAAAACGGTAAAGCGTTTAGTGAAAAGATCAGTAAAATGCTGCAAAACCTATGAAAACACTATGTACAAAATATGAATAATATGGTAAAATTCTATTAAGAGTCCGATAAGATCGGACTGAAATTTTTGTCAGCATGTATCAACAGAGAGCTGCAGACTGCAGCTTCAAAAGATGCAAAAAGAAAGGAGCAAGAAGTATGAAGTGGAGAAAAGTTATGGCATTTTCCCTGGCGGCTTCCATGATCGCAGGACAGGCAGTAAGTGCAGCACCTGCAGCTGAAGCAGCATCCGAGTCTGCACTGCAGACGCAGGCAGACAGTAAGTCCAACACCAATGCCAGCTACACTGACCCGTGGACAAAAACAGCTGTCCCAAATCAGGCCGCAAAAGTAACATCCGACGTGGACAAAACAAAATTCACGCACAAAGAATGGACTGGAGAAACCTATACCGATGTGGATGGCAATCAGGTCAAAGCAGCAGATGTATATGGCATCAACACAGAACAGGCAAGCACTTTTGCAACGACCAATGTGGTGTATGACAGCGTAGAGAAAGCAATCAAAGGTGCAAAAGATTACGACAAAGCAGCATCAAAATATGTACAGTTCTTAACAGGGAAGGATCAGGCAGACTGGTCACTTGTTGTGTTACAGAACCAGGCACTCGCACAGGGTGATGCATACAAAGATTTCTATAAGACCGACTACAAAGCAACGACGAACGACTGGAAAACAAATCTGCAGCTTCCTTGCAGCTGGACGAGACAGGGATTTGATTTTTCTATCTATACCAATGTAACTATGCCTTGGCAGTCAAAATATGACAGTAATGTCAGTGCCCCGAATGCACCGGCAAATTATAACCCGGTAGGTCTTTACCGCAAGACTTTTAAGGTGACCGATGACATGAAGGCAGCAAACGGAAGAGTTTATCTTTCCTTCCAGGGCGTAGAATCTTCCTATTATGTATATGTAAATGGCAAAGAAGTAGGATACAGCGAGGACAGCTACAGTCCACATAGCTTTGATATTACCGATTATCTGACAACAGACGGAAGCGACAACCTTCTGGCAGTTGAAGTTCACAAATTCTGTGACGGTACCTGGATGGAAGATCAGGATATGTATTATGATGGCGGTATTTTCCGTGATGTATACCTGTATTCTGCACCGCTGGTACATATCCAGGACTATAAAGTAGAGACAGATCTCGATGAGAACTACGAAAATGCAACGATGAAGCTGAATGTAACCGTAGCAAATGCTTCCAAGGCAGCAGCAGAAGGTTATAAAGTGGATGTACGTCTTTATGATCAGGACGGAAAGATGTTTGTCAACGATATGACGATGGATCTGGATACCGTTCCGGCAGCAGACGGTGATACCGACGGCAGCGTTTCGACAGCTGGCAGCAAACTGGTTCTTTCACCGGAACTGTGGTCTGCTGAGACGCCGAATCTGTACACGATGGTTCTGTCCCTGTACGATTCCAAGACAGGCACCTACATGGGAAGCGTTTCCCAGCAGCTTGGATTCCGTGAGATCGAGTTTACAAAATCAGAAGTAGATACAAATGGTAATCGTATCACAACCGATTCTGAGTACAAACCGATCACGATCAACGGTAAACAGCTTCTGCTCAAAGGTACAAACCGTCATGATACCGATCCGGAATACGGCAAATATGTACCGCATGAGACACAGGAAGAAGATATCAAACTGATGAAACAGTACAACTTAAATGCACTGCGTACCTCTCACTACAGCAACGACGAGTATCTGTATTATCTGTGTGATAAATACGGTATTTACGTGATGGGTGAGACCAACCTGGAATCTCATGCACTGATGGATCAGGGAGAAAAACAGGTAAACTTCAAGAACCTGGCAATGGATCGTACGGTTACCGCATTCAACAGACTGAAAAACCGCACTGCCATCGTTATGTGGTCAACCGGAAACGAAAATTATTACAGCAGCAGTGCTTCTTATGCAAATGGCATGTTCTATGATCTGATCTGGTACTTCAAGAACAACGACAGTACAAGACCGATTCATTCAGAATCTTCGGATGGAAACAATGGAACCGATATGCGAAGCAATATGTACCCAAGTGTTGATACCCTGTATTCCAGAGCAGCAGCAAATATGCCATATGTTCTGTGTGAATATGACCATGCGATGGGTAATGCGGTTGGTAACCTGAAAGAATACTGGGATGCGATCCGTTCTTCCGACAATATGCTCGGCGGATTTATCTGGGATTGGGTTGACCAGTCCAGAATCTTAAGCCTTGACAATCTGCCACAGTCTTACGTTGTAACAGAAAAGAAAGACGGCGTGGTAGGATCTGCAAGCATTTCTTCTGTCGATGAAAATCCGGACAGCGGAGCACTGACCGGCAAGAGTGCAAATGGTTATGCACTGTTTGAGAGCGATAAATACAACGAAGCACTCTCCGGAAGCGGCAAGAGCTTTACCGTAGAAGTGATCTGCAAACCGGCATCGGACGGAGCAGATAAAGTTCTGATCGCAAAAGGTGACTATCAGTTTGCATTAAAGACAAACAGCAGTAAACAGCTGGAGTTCTTTGCTTACTATAACAACAACTGGAATTCTGTGACAGCGAAAAAACCGGATAACTGGGTAGGAAACTGGCATCAGGTTGTTGCAACGTACGATAAAGGTGCGATCAAGATCTACTGTGATGGAGAGCTGGTTGGAAGCGGAAACGGAAATACAACCATTGCATCCAGCAGCGTAGCACTGGGAGTAGGATGCAGTGCTGACAACGGCAGAACCTTTGACGGTGAAATTTCTATGGGCCGCGTTTACAGCAGAGCACTGTCCCTGGAGGAGATCAATGCTCAGAACAGCACGACACCGGCAATCACAGAGAAATCTGATGATGTACTTCTGTGGGCAGATTTTTCGGGCCTGACCGTTGATGAATCTTCCAAACCGTATGATTACTATGCAGATACCGATGCTCATACAAATCTGTACTCCGATGAAATCAAAGGCAACTTCTATGGATACGGCGGAGACTCCGGCGAAAGCCCGAACGACAACTCCTTCTGTGTAAACGGTCTGGTATCTCCGGACAGGGATGTCCAGCCGGAACTTTATGAAGTAAAATATCAGTATCAGAGCGTATGGTTTACCGCAGATGACAGCAAGCTGCTCGGCGAGACCATCGATGTTTACAATGAAAATAACTTCCTGAATCTGAATGATTTTGACGTGACATGGACACTGACTGAAGACGGAAAAGAGATTGGCTCCGGTAAACTTTCAGCGGAAGATACCAACATCGCAGGCAGAGAGAGCGGAAGCATCAAAGTTCCGTATCGTGCATCTATGCCGGAAGAAAAGAAAGCAGGAGCAGAGTATTATCTGAACCTGTCTGTACAGCTCAAAGAGGATACCGAATGGGCAAAAGCAGGACACGAAGTTGCTTACGAGCAGTTCCAGATCCCGGCAGAAGTTACAAAAGTAGAACCGACGATCAACACAAACGTAACCGTAGATGACAGTGCAGAAGATGTGATCAAAGTTTCCGGTACCGATTTCAGCTTTGAAGTAGAAAAAGCAACCGGAACACTGAAAAATTATGTATACAAAGGTGAGACTCTGCTGACAAGCGGACCGGTTCCGAATTACTGGAGAGGTATTCTTAACAACGATAACGGTAACTACGACGGAAACTGGAAGAATGTCAACAAAAATGTAACGGCTTCTGATATTGCGGTCGGAACAAACGATGCAGGACAGAAGACGATCCGTGTGACACTGGCAAGTGCAAGCCAGGCAAACCTGAAACAGACCATGGTTTATACGGTAGACGGAAGCGGTGCAGTGACTGTAGATGCAACCGTAGACGCAACCGGAACAAGCCTTGGACGTTATATCCGTATCGGTACTGTTATGGAACTGCCGGAAGGATATGAAAATGTAGAATGGTATGGTAACGGCCCAGTAGAGGCTATGTGGGACAGAGAAGATTTCGCAACGGTTGGAAGATATAGCAACACCGTATCCGGAATGTTCTATCCGTACCTGGATACACAGGATACCGGTACCGTAACCGGAGTAAAATGGATCAGCGTAACCAACCCATCTGCAAAGAGTGCAATGGCAATCGCAGCAACCGATACGGTAGAAGCGTCTGCACTGCATTTCACAGTAGATGATCTGGATCAGGCACAGCATCCATATGAACTGACCAAACTGGATTCCACGATCCTGACAGTAAACTATCGTTCACAGGGAACCGGAAACAAGAGCTGCGGAGCGGATACACTTTCCGCATATCTGCTTCCAAATAACAAAGCTTATACTTATGAGTACACCATGGTACCATATACCACAAATGACAGCGATCCGATGGATGTAACACGTGCATACCGCACGGTGGCATCTGTTTCTGAGGATGATATCATCCAGAGTGCAGCAAAAGAACTGAGCGATAAAATCGATGGTATTCTGGTAACAGGCAGTGACACAAAAGAACTCCGGAAAATGCTTGTATCTTACAATGCACTCACAGAGGAAGGCAAAGCAATCGTAGGAGAGATCCGTTACCGGAAACTGCAGGAGGCAATCGCACTGGCACAGAAACTTGCAGATACCGAAAATGCAGCCGTTGTTGTAAAAGATCAGAGTGCAAATGGTTATGACATGGATATCAGTGGCGTATCCACAGCAGATCTGGCAGAAAAAGACGGCGAAATTGCTCTGAAAGGTTATGCAGATGTAACCGGAGAAACAGCAGATGAAACCTTCAACAGTCTGATCGGGGGAAATAAAGCCTTTACAATTGAAGCTGTATTTAATCCGAATAATGTAGGATACAATGGTGCTGACTACAATATGATCGCATCAAAAGGTGACGGCAGTGCGGCATTCCGTGTTTCTGAGCAGACGGTGTACTTCTTTATCAAGAATACGAATGGAAGCTGGAAGACCGTACAGGTTCCTCTTACTTCAGAAGAAATGAACCAGTGGCTGCATGTAGCAGCAGTTTACGATGGAAACAATATTTCTGTTTATGTAGAAGGAAAAGAAATGGTAACCACACAGAATGTGGGAAGCGTAGCTGCAACGACCTATCCGCTTGGTATCGGATATTGTCCGGAGACAAGACGTCTTTCTTCCGGATATCTGAAGAACATCCGCGTTTACTCAGCAGCACTGAGCAAAGATGATCTGGATAACGGAACTTACAAAGCAGATAATGAAAAGACTGTATTGTGGTATGATTTCGATGAGTATAAATACAATAACATCGATATGTCTGCAACGGGTGTACATGTTTCGACAGATGCTCTGGAACTGAAAGAGGCAGAAGGTGCACAGGTAAGTGCAGCAATCGCACCATATTATGCAAAAGGCGAGCTTACCTTTGCATCCGAAGATGAAACCATAGCAACGGTAGATGACAAAGGCAATGTAACAGCAGTTAAAGCCGGTGAGACCAAAATCAAAGTTTCTGTAAAAGACAGCGATGTATATGCAGAAATCGCAGTAAAAGTAAACGGTGAACCGGTTGTGGAAAAACCAATCACAGGAGTTTCTGTAAAAGCAGACAAGAGCGAACTGAAAGTCGGCGAAACTGCAAAACTGACCGCAGTGATCACTCCGGAAGATACTACAGACAGCAAAGATCTGAAATATGAATCCAGTGATAAAGCAGTCGCAGAAGTCAGTGATGCAGGTGTGGTAACCGCAAAGGCAGCAGGAAAAGCAGTGATTACCGTAAGCAGTGCGGCAAGACCGGATGTGAAAGCAACGGTTGAGATCAACGTAAAGGCAAAGGCTCCGGAGACAGAAAAACCAGATGTACCGAAGAAAGTTCCGGCAAAAGGATCTGTTCATAAGAGTGCTGACGGCAAACTGGCATTCAAAGTAACAAAATCAGATGCTAAGAATGGTACGGTAACAGTAAGCAAGCTTCTGAAGAAAACGGTCAAGACTGTAACGATTCCGGCAACGGTGACCATTGACGGATACACCTTTAAAGTAACCGCAGTTGCAAACAATGTATTCAAAAATGCATCCAGACTGAAGAGCGTTGTGATCGGAGCAAATGTCAAGAGCATTGGCAAGAGCAGCTTCTACAAATGCAAGAAACTGGCAACGATCACCTTCAAGGGAATCAAAGCACCGGGCGTTGGAAAGAATGCATTCAAGTCCGGAAAATCAAAAGTAACGGTGAAAGTACCGAAGAAGATGAAAAAATCACAGCTGAACAAGCTGAAAAAAGCTCTGAAAAAAGCAGGCGTAAAGAAGGCATCTTATAAGAAAACGAAATAAGGATGCAATTGTCCTTTGTGTCAGGGCGATTCGCAGGCATCATCTAGGATGAAAAGCTGCAAAACAAAAACAGAGTCCCGTTTTTGGGACTCTGTTTTTGTTACAGCAGTTCAGGATATCCAGGCATGTATGTCTCTGAAAGCCGTGGATCAGCGGATAAACCACACCTGGTTTTTTCGAAGCCTTCTGGATGCAAACCATGCACACAGTCCGGTGAATGCTCCGGTGAGAATTCCGCTGATGGTCAGCATCGGCAGATAAACAAGAATACTTGCCGAGCGAAGGATCACCATGGCGATACAGATCTGACCGAGGTTATGGAAAAGGGCACCGATCACACTGATAAAAGGGATGTGCTTTTTCCCGAGCAGCCGAAAGAGCAGTGCCATGGCCATGAAACAGAACAGACCGCCGCACAGGCTGTAGGAGAAGGATACCATCTGCCCGGTCACCATGCTGGCGATCAGGATACGCATCAGAAGTACGCACAGAGCATCCTTCCAGGTAGCATAATACAGAAGCCACAGCGTAACGACATTGGCAAGTCCCAGCTTGATCCCGGGGATCGGGGCGAGCGGCGGCAGCATTGCCTCTACCACAAAAATCGTCAGGGCAATGGTCGTGTACATTGCCAGAAACGTCATATGTTTTACTTTCATACAAAACTCCATTCCGTCGCCCGATCGGGCGACATAGTTTGATAAAACTAACTGCATTATAACAAAACATACGGACACTGGCAAGAGACTTCGGCGGAACTTTGGAGAAATATTGGAGCAGCAGTGAGACGTCTCACATGCACTCGGCTTTACGATGTTAAGAAAGGGATGCAACTTTAGGACAATAAGGGGGAATCCGCGGCAATTCAATTACCGAGATGAAAGTGCAGGAGTGTGCATGTCTGCATATTGAAAATAATATAATAATCTCCCTGCCATTGACTCTAGTGACATTAATGCCGTAACCAACATAGAATCAAACGAAAATATGTTCGACTTTGTATTGCACATTTCCGTGCATTATGCTATACTATATGTATGAAAGAAGATCTAATATATTATAGAACTTGCGTGTGTAATATCAACTACCATATGGTATGGTCAGTGAAATACCGACGGAAGATATTAAACTCAGAAATTGAGGAATACCTAAAGGAACTGGTACAGCAGATTGCTGAGGACAAGGGCTTTACTGTTCATGAGCAAGTAGCGAAGAGGATTGTGAATGTCCGCTTTACTGTGGTGAAGGAGACCATGTCCACTGCTTTGTA
>ENA-OUQM01000108-OUQM01000108.1-human-gut-metagenome-genome-assembly--contig:-NODE-108-length-60621-cov-13.634069_pt1 | contig 60621 bp, 58 predicted proteins | sample MGYA00237949_ERZ548830 | MGnify/ENA primary metagenome ERZ548830 (study PRJEB26490, sample SAMN05194706) | human gut metagenome | biome: terrestrial biome; feature: human-associated habitat; material...
CTGCAATAAAATCTACAATACTCATTGGCTTAGCCCTCCTTTCCAGTGGATTCCCTGACGGGTTTCTATGTAATCAGAGGGTCACAGTCCCTCCGTTGAAGGACTAACCGCCTACCGTTATGGCAACACCTATATGTCATTATAACAGTCAGAAAGTATGTTCGCAACAGAAAATTAGAGGATAAAATTTTATCCACTAGAACAAAATGAACTAAAAACCCCATCTTTGACATTTGGCAATAATTACTGAAAATTACGATTCGTTTTTGGACTAATTGCTGAAATGTATAAATTTTCTTTACAACTTTATCCAACAGTGCTATGGTTAAAGCGATTACAGAAGAAATGTGCTGTAAGTGCACCTTACAAAGTCTTGGAAAATAATCAGTAAACGTATATTTCTTACGCCATGTGGGGTAAGAGTAGTGTATATGCCATGTGGAATATACCACGTTGAGGATTATTAAGCCATGTCATATAGAAGAACACCGGTTCCCAGTACGGCAACCAAAAGTAAAAATAAAGTGATTGTTTGATACACAAGTATAGTGTATCTTTTTTTACACCAAAAAATAAATTCAGAATATTACCGATTTACAATGCAATTAACTGAAATATGCTATGATCTAACAGTAAAAAGCACCGACAGCATACATAACTGAACAGTGCTTTATTTCTTTGATGGAAATACATTCTTATAATCGGTCAGATCACAGATATAATTCATATCTACGTTATACAGTTTCGCCAGCTTAATCATGGAATCCAGAGGAATACGAGTTTTCCCCAGTTCATAATCAGCATATGTTCGCTGCCCGACATTCAGGACAGAAGCAACGTAAGCCTGAGTATAATCATGATCTTCCCGAAGATTGCGAATCCGGGCCAGATAATTCATGCAGATACCTCCGGGATGTTTTTTCTTATTCTATCCTAGAGGAATAAACTCTATTGACATTTAGAGTTATAAACTCTAAAATTGAAAATGAAGAGAAAACAAGTTATGGAATCAGTATTATATGTAGGGATATGTGGTGGAAGGAGAGCGGATGGATAAGAGTTACTTGGATGATCCTGAGATAAGAGAAGGACTGCTGCAAGTGTTGATTGCTGAAGGATGGTTTAGTGATTTTGCCGAACCGTCATTTCCAGAGTATGAAGAGTGTGAAATTTCTGATATACCGGAAGATCCAGAAGGGGACAAACGAGGTTGGCAGCAGCTTAAAGAACGTTTGCAGAGAGAAGGATTAATGGCAGCGGAATAATGTATTCCCGACAATCTTAATTGTGCAATATGCTGAAAAGAATAACAGACAGAATTGGTTAGTGCATTTTGAATTGTGGAAGAGTATAATAAGAAATGTGAAAATTTTGTGAAACGTAAGTAAAACTGAATACGGGCAAACCCGGAGAAATCCGGCGGCGCAAAACTACAGGGTCTAAGCGGAAGTAAGATAGCCAGTTGTGTGATGTGAATTTGATATGTAGTGATATGAATAATTAAGGCGTTCTTTCTTTGATGTGAGGAATGTCTTTTTTATATACTGAAGAATGTGGAGGAAACGGATATGAAGAACAGAATTGTAAAACAAGTATTAATGATATGTATGGTTTCAGCACTGTCAGTAAGTATGCCAATTACAAGTTTTGCGGCAGATAGTAAAAAAGAAGCAAGTGAAAAAAATGAGAATGACGATATTACAATATCAAAAAATGGAGCAGACATGGTGTTATACAAAGATAAGAAATTATCTGCTGATTTTGGTGATTGTACATATACAAAGGATGCTTCAGATGCTCAGTTTACAATTAATTTGGAAAATAATTATCCTAATATTTTTACAATTACTTTTGACAACGTGAAGGTAGACGGTTCAGCATTGGAATTACAGCCCAATTCTGGAGAATATAAGGCAGGAGAGTGGGCATGGACATCTTGGAGAATTGAATTAGAGACTTTGCAGACAGCCGGTTTAACAGATTTTAAAGAGATGACTTTTACTGTAAAAGGAACATTAAATGATGGAACAAGCTTATTTGAAAAAAATGTGACTATTAAGAGAGAAGCTTTTAAATCTCTTGCGGATGAAGATAATGATACGACTGAATCTGAAAACAGTGAAAGCGAAGATAATAATGATATGACAGAAACAGATGATTCTGAAAATGTTGAAACAGATTCTGATGAGGAAGAAAAGGATAATACTTCAGATATTGAAGCGAGATTGTCCGCATTAGAAGATAATACAAAAGAGTTAGAGGAAAAGAACGAGAAGCTGGAAAATGAGAAAAAAGAGCTGGAAGAAAAAGTAAAGAAACTTGAAGAAGAAAAAGCCAAACAAGAAAAAGAAGAAAAGAAAAAAGAAAAAAAATCAAAAGAAACACCAACACCAGAACCCACAGAAGCACCTGCCGAAGAAACTCCTACACCAGAAGCAACAATACCGGAACCTGCTGCTGAAGCGGAAGCTCCTGCTACTCAGCCAGTAGTAGAGTATAAAGATGCTACTACCGTTAGAATTGTGCAGCAGACATTGAATAATGTAGGTTATAATTGTGGAAATCCAGATGGTGTGCCAGGTGGTAAAACAACAGAAGCTATAACAAAGTATCAGACAGATAAGGGAATCACTGTAAATGGACTTGTAACAGACGAATTATTACAGTCACTTAATATTGTAGAGCAAGTACAGGAAGCTGTTAAAGCTGAAGGATCAAAAGCTGAGTATAGCTCAGATTATACATACGATCAGCTTGCCAGAAATCCAGATACTTATAAAGGGCAGAAAGTAAAAATCAAAGGTAAAGTTTTACAGGCAGATGTTAGCGGAGACACATGTTATGCTCGAATTGCAATGAACTCTGATTACAATACTGTAGTATTTGTGACCTATGATAAAGATCTGTTAGGGTATAGACTTCTGGATGATGATATTGTAACTGTTTATGGATCAGATTTAGGTACATATAGTTATGAAGCTGTAAGTGGTGCATCCATTACACTTCCGTGGTTACATGCTGCGATTATCGAAATGTAATGGATAATTCCTCAGCGATCATACCGATTATTCCGATTATCACCTTCAAAATCCCTATCATGTAACCTATCGGAAGATCCATTGAAACACTCAGTTTATTCGCCCTGAGTGATGCAAAATTCTGTCACAGGAATTGAGCAGAATTGACCCGAAAATCACCGGAAAGAGCAAACGGCAGCAGGTTGGATCAAGCCTGAGTTATCGTGCAGCCGTTGTTACTCCGGTGAGGGCGATTCAGAGAGGATGAAAAGAAGGTCAGATTTGTAGAAAGTGCAGAGAAGATCTAGGAGAAATGGTTGTGGTGAGTGAGAGAGGGAGCTGCGGTGGATCAGGGACTGGATTGTGGTGGTGAGATGCTGGATTGGGTAGGACGGTAGGAGCAAAATCTGAGGATTGGAAGATAGAAGAATCCGAGATGAATATTGTTAAATCGGGGACTGAGTTGGATGGGGCAGGTGAGCGGAATGAGATGTGTCAGGTTAGAGACTGATTGATGAGATTGACAAACTCTTAACATGTGAGCGGATGTTCATATGTATACATCCACAGAATATGAGTACGATAACCAATTTTTTGAGCTATCATTTGAGCAGAAGATACCAATGTTATTCCTCACTGTAAACAATTCCTGCTGCCAGATACAAGCTTTTTCAGACCAGATTATATTATCCTTCTACGATCAGGACGGATCAGGATAATCCAGAAATATCCCATATGTAGCTTGCAACAATTCAGAATTTCATTAAAGACATAATAAAAAGTTGGCGATTCCCTATATAAAACAAGGGTTTACGCCAACTTTTGTTATTCAGAAAAGCATCAATTTTTGAGGAGGGTCAGCGCACAACTATGTTAAAAACTTAACACACTAAAAATAGCTAGTGTTCTTTTTGACATTCAACGCTGATCCGTTTGCTCGATCATCTCAGAGAGCAGTTCCTTCTTATATTTATAGAATGTCTTTCTAGTGATCCCGGCCTGAGTAATGGTTTCCAGATCGTTGAGTGATCCGCCGAACGTTTTGTTATGCTTCAGGATGATTTCTTTTGCTGCAATGGATTTCTTTGTTACAAGTTTTGAACCGGAAGCCTGTCCGATCTGTTTACCGGAAAGCCTTGCGGTCTGCATTCCTTCTTTAGTACGTTGCCTGAGATCCTGAACCTCTTTTTCTGATTGTTCAAAAGCAAGTCGGATCTGTTCCTTGGCAAGCAGGAGCAAATATTTATTGATTCCTTCCAAAATACAGTCAATGTCGGTCCCTGTTGTTGGGATGCCACCTTGCAGCGCACTTTTATAGGTTTCTGTGTTTATGTGTGGTTCCTTCAGGAATATAAGATTAATTCCTTTGCTGAAAAGATCCTCATACATGGTAAAACCTTCTTCTGCATCACGGGACATTCTGGAAACAGAATCAAAGATAATGGTATCACCTGCGTTGAGCTTCTTCAGGAGCTTTTCAAATTCTCTTCGTCCCTGAAATTTCGTTCCGGTAAAAACTTCTCGGATGATCTCAGACTGTGGATATGCAGCAAGGATATTCCTGATCTGCCTTTCAATGCTTTGCTGTGGTGTGCTGATTCTTGCGTAACCAAAATATCTGTTCATGATGTTCCTTTCCTGTAGTAAATTTAAGGCTCCCTTAAAATGACACTGTAATAAGACTGCCTTGGAGCCTGAAATAGTAATGGTTTTACTACTTTTTGCATACTACCTTACTTTTACCACTAATTTGTCAGCAGATGTTTACGGAATTTCTGCCATGCACGGTTATAAACCTGTCGAGCTGTTTCTGTTGGCTTCGCTTCCTGTTCGGCCTGAGAAATGATCTGGTCAATGGTTGGCTCCGGTATACAGAAATCAATCATAAGCTTTCTGAGATCTTTTTTCCAGATGGGACAAGCTGTATAAGGTCTGTTTTCCGTAAGTACGTAGTTCCTCATAATTGATACCGCCTTTCTGATGGATTCTATTGCCTTGGAAATCCTGCTGCCAGAGAGTGAACCCGGCAGCAGGAGAGAAGATTATAATTCTTTTAATGGGATGCTGATATCTTTGCATACAAACTCATAGGTGCTTTTTCTCTGAACACTGATAAGAGCAGTATCTTTCTGAGCGTCAGGATCAAGTGCAATGTGAATAATATATTCATATGGTTTGCTGATAAAAGGATCTCCGGTTTCGTTTTCTTTGCGTTCCAGTACCAAAAGAAGATCATCAATGAATGTGTTCATGCGTGACTGTCTACTCCATGGCACACGTTCTGAGACCTGCAAGATTACATTCCATGTATCTTCCGCCATAACGATTGCCCCGAATTGCTCCATGTCACCGACAAGAGTTCTTACAACCTCGATTTTCTTAGTTTCTGTATTATAGTGTTTCCAACTCATAGTGTAGTACCTCCTGATTATTTATTCTGATTGCCGATTTTCTTAAGAGAAATGATCTCATTCCTGAAAACAAACTCATAGTTACCTTTTCTCTGCAAGCTAATAACTGCATTGGTTTCGTCTGCGGAAAGTTCAATGTGCAGGATATAGTCGTTCTGATGTTCCATAACCGGACGCTTTTCCTCCTGAGCATTCAGAAGAGTAGTAAGATCCTCAAAGAACTGTTTCTGTCTGGTCTTGCTGCTGCCGGACTTTGTACTGGTCTTACTGATGATCTTCCATGTTTGCTCCGCCATGACTACAGCATGGAAGCAGGAAAGCTCTGAAATGTAGCCATGGAGACAGGTTTCTTCAGTTTCTTTGTTGTAATACATCCAGCTCATGATCTACACCTCCACAATAACTGCAACAAGTCCGTTCTTGGTGACTGCTGCCTTATAAGCTGCTGCACTTACATAATCTGCAAAGTGCCGTTCGTTCATAATCTCTGATTCGCATAAGCCTATAGAGAGAACGATCACCTTGTAAAATGTAACGGTTGCCTGAATGTTGATCTTCATGATCTGTGTTCTCCTTCCTGATCTTCAATGTCGTATTGCACAGGTGTCTCATTGAAGATAAAATTCAACAGAGTGTCCCATCTGTGCAGTGGCTCCATAGCTTCCAATGTTGGAATAACGTCCTGCGGATATGTGGTGCTAGGAAGAAAACGGTCGATGATCTCCTGAAGGTACTCCAACTGTACCTGATTGTATTCATCATTAGTGATCTCGTCCTCTTGCATTAGGTGGAATGTGTAGCCCCAAAAGCGATTGAACGCTGCCAGTGGTGTGATGTGTCCCTCTGTGATCCAACGTGTCAATACGCTTTTAATGGCATTGATGTCTATTCTTGTGCCGTGTGTCATTGTGAAAACCTCCTTGATCTGTGATTAATAGCCGAAAAACAGCCAGTGTACGATCATTCCATAAGGAATCCCGACCATGAAAAGGATGAACAGCAGCCACTGTAAGCCGTTGTACAGCTTTCTTCGTATGTACTTTTTCAGACGGTACTTAAAGATTGTGCACCACTGGCTATAAGTCATAAGTCGCTGTGGCTGTGGATCAGTGTGTTTCATGGTTTTGTCCTCCTGTGAAATGATGTGATTTTCTTGTGATCCTCAAGGGGTAAAATTTTACCCCCTTGAAAATCGAAGGAAAAATATAGCTTTGCCCGTCATGCCGATAGCACAGCAATAAACAATTTGATAGAAGCCCCCGTAACGCCGATAGGTCAGCGGTAAGATCATCCTTCCTGAAAAGAAATGTTCCTGTAGATACCGGAATGAAGAAGATCATTGTAAAACTTCTCAGCTTCCGATCTGTCTGTAAAGCATCTGGAATAACTGGCATTGGAAGCACTAAAAGATATTCGGTATAACATGCTCTTGTCCTCCTTGTTCTCTGACTACCTGACCGCCGTTGTGACGGTCAACGCTCACAGCTTAAAGTCCTGTTTATAGTGGCTGTGACCACTTTTATAAGATCGTATTAATCAGTTCCAGATTTTTCAGTAACTGCTGCCGAGTTGCTTCGTACTGGTCCGCAGCTGCCTTCATATCCTTATGAATCGTTCTGATCTCAGCAGACTGTTTATTGTGATCCGGTTTGTTCTTGCGCTTAAAGATGTTTAACATCATGTTCTCACCTTTCTCCGGTTAACCTCCACCGGAAGGATCAGCACTTTATTTAACGTATAATCTGCGGTACTGGCTAACTCTCTGATACTCTGTAAGGCTGCCGAGATCCGCTTCAAGTCGCTTGGTGTCAACGGTACGGCGTTCACAGGTGGAAATCTTTACTGTAAAGTCGTTACCAGTTTCGGAAAGCTTCTCATTGGAATCCAGATAACCGATGATCTCACGTTCCACAGCTTTTAATTCTTCGTCAAGCTGTTCTTTCATAGCTTTCAGTCCTCTGTAATCTGCTACAACCTTCTCAAGTTCGTTCATTGTTCTACACATATGTTTATCCTCCTGTGAATTGATCTCTTATGTTACAACCCTTGAATCATCTTCCTGACTATTTGCTTGACCACTGCGAAGCATCACAGGTATATGGATTCAAGTATTGGAAGCTTTCGGCTATCCGGTTGTTCAAATGATACCCAACAACAAAGTACTGTGTCCTCTCGCTCGTTGATTCTTCCGCTTAACGGCTTCTTGGTTTAGGAGTAAAGTGTTGATTGGCTCAACCTGTTCATTTTCTTCCTGTAGTATGAACACTGTGCTTTCTTGTCCTGCCGTTCCTGCTTTCTTCAACTGTTTTGCCGGATTATGTTTATTCTTCATACACTCTGTCTGACCTGTGTCAGCTTGACCGCCATGTCACTCGTGTATAGCCCTATCGCTTTATCCGGTCTTTCCTGCTTTCTTTGTTGCTGTGTTTCATTTGATGAGTTAAGTATATTACATCTTGTACAAGAAGTAAAGACGGAATCTTGTACAAGATTAAAAAGAAAACAAAGACAAATCTTGTACAAGATGCACAAGCGCAAAAAAAGACAGGCTCGAAGCCTGCCTCCATATATTAAGAAGTTAATTGTTCATTTTAGAATTTATGCAATCTACGACAAAAGCGTTAAGGCTATTATATCCTTGCTCTTTAGCATATGTTTGGATTACATCTTTTTGACCTTTTGGCACATTTACAATAATTCTATCGTATTTTTCTTTTTGAAATTGATTCTTATACTGTGTTGCATCAAAAGCTTTTTCCGGATCTTTCATATGTTGTCACCTCCATAAATATATGTAAGCATTGTATCACATAATGAGGGAATACACAATCTTGTACAAGATATATAAATTCAACCTTGAAATCTTGTACAAGAATAACAATTTACATCTTGTACAAGATGATATATAATTAAGCCATAATCAAACAGAACAAAGAAACACAGGAAAAAACAAAGCAACACGGAACACAAAAAGAAAACACTTTCTATATGGAGGAAAAAAGATTATGGCAGCAGGAAAAGCAAATGTTTATGAAATGGTAACAGCAAGAATCATTGCAGAGCTTGAAAAAGGTAACATCCCATGGGAGAAGCCGTGGACAGGAACACAGACCGGAGCATTTAACCGGATCAGCAAGAAACCTTACAGCCTTATCAATCAGATGCTTCTGCTTCATACCGGAGAGTATGCAACATTTAAACAGTGGGCTGATCTTGGCGGACATGTTCGTAAAGGTGAAAAATCAGAGATCGTTGTTTTCTGGAAGATATTAGAAAAAGAAGAGACAGACAAAGACACCGGAGAAAAAGAGATCAGGAAGATCCCAATGCTGAGATATTACAATGTATTTCATATTTCACAGGTTGAAGGTGTTAAGCCATTAGCGAAACCTTTTGAAGATGTGAAACCGATCGAAGAAGCGGACAGAATAATAACTGATTATGTGAAAAGAGAAAACATTGATTTTGAAGAGTGTGCAAGCAATCAGGCATATTACAGCCCGTCATTTGACAGAGTTGTGGTCCCAATGAAACAGCAGTACAAGAACATCAACGAATATTACAGCACAACATTTCATGAGCTGACACACAGCACCGGACACAAGAACAGATTAAACAGATTACAGACCGGAGCCGTTGCAGCTTTCGGATCAGAGACTTACAGCAAGGAAGAGTTGGTTGCAGAGATCGGAAGCGCATCCCTTATGAATATGTTAGGAATTGAAACGCCTAAGACATTCCGTAACAGTGCAGCATATATTCAGAGTTGGTTGAAGGTTCTCAGGAATGACAACAAGTTTATAGTATCAGCAAGCAGCAAGGCAGAAAAAGCAGTTAATTACATAACGGCAGAGTAATAGAAACAGGAGGGTCAGCAGTGATCCTCCTTTTTTAGTTCGTTGTATTCCTTTTTGCTGTGTCTGGCTGCGTTCCTGATCTCCGGTGTGGTTTGTGTTCCGGTTTGGTTTTGGATCGGCAGCAGGTTACACTTCCAGACTGAGAAAAGCACAAGGCTTGTAAGATGTTTCTATTCACTGTTAAGAATATAACGAAGTTGGCAAAGTTGACAACAAACCACAGGAGCCACAGAAAGCACAGGGATAGTATGAGGAATACAGGCCACAAGATCACAGGGATCAGAGCTATAGAGAAGGTCACAAGCTTATATCTAAAAGAGCATAACATATAAGGCTTAAAGAGCTTTGAGAGGATCAGAGAGCACAGAGAAGCCAACAGACAGCAGAAGAAGCAAAGAAGAAAGAAGAGAAGCCAGAGAGCTACAGCAGACCGGAACCAGATACAAACATTGTTTGTAGCAGGTACAGGGAGCTTGCAGCAGATCATACACAGGCCACCAGATCAGGCAGCAGGAGAGCCACCGGAGCAGGCCACAAGATCACAGGTGTAGCAGATCAGACTTACCCCATAGTTAAGGACTTTATGAGAGCTGATAGAGCAGGAACGGACGTTACCGGATGCAGTCGAACAAGTACAGGCCGGATGATCTCAGAGCCATTACAGCTTGATATACTCACCATAGAGCAGCAACATAGACGCAATACAGAACAGCAGGAAAACAAGTGCTTTTCCGGTACAGGATCAGGCAGCAGGTACAGAGATCGTAGCAGAGAAGGAAGAGTAAGAAAAGGCTTGTTTATCAGTCTTTAGGGGCTACAGTTGCAGGAAATACAGTGCTTTTACAGGGGGACGGACTGAAGGACAGAAACGCTTTATTCTATAGCTATGGGACTGCCTGAGATGATTTTATCAGGAAAGATCAGAGATCAGCAAGAGAACCGGAACCGGATCAGACGGAACCAGATCAGCAGGAGGGGGGAGAGGGGCAGCAGGTGGCAGGGGTGCTTTCAACTTAGAAGGGGCTTGTTATTTCCGGTATTGCCTGAATGTGGTATGTTGATACACTGACCTGAAAATGAAGATCCTAAAAATGAAAGCTGAAAGCGTACAGAAGCCGAAAGGGGGTCACTGAAATGGACACCCCTCCCCGTAATGTGAGCAGGGTGAACGAATTTTCATTCTTACTTATTGAGCTGTACAAAAAAAATGGAACGTCTATCAGACGCCCCATCCCTTATATCCATTCGTCCATAATCCAGCACTGGTTATAGTCTTTTGTATATCTGTCCCCTGTTTCCTGCATCAATAACAGTAATAATAAGCTTGCCATTATCTACAGTGTAAATAATACGGTATGTGCCAACTCTGAGACGCAGGACGTTATCATAGCCTTGCAGTTTCTTGATATCTTCACCTTCCGGGAGCTTTTCAATGGCTGCCACAATGCGTTTTTTCTCATTGAGAGGAAGCTTGTCAATGAATTTCTTAGCTTTTTTCTTGAGGACGATTTTATACATCAACCAATCCCCCATTCTTTTTTGCACTGTTCAAGAGAGTATTCTTCATCTTTTGTTGGGTCAGGATCATTCAGATAATCTTCGTAAAGGTTACGGCAGTATGCGTCATCGGAATCTTCATCAGCAGTAATACCTTGAACATAAGCCAGAATATAGCCAAGTTTGTATTCAGGAACATAATCCAGCAGTTGTATGATTTTATCTTTTTCTGACATGGTAACACCTCCTTGTGTGCTTATGACTATATTATAAACCAACTGTGAGGAATGTTCAATGCTATTAAATGAGATGGAATCCCAGATGCTTACCCCATATTTGTAGTAAGCTGTCCCGGCGATTCACCGGATTAGATTATACTAGCATTTTTTATATAGGATATGTGTGACAAACCTGACGTAACGAAACGTTCGGTCATCAATTCAATGACCAAATGTTTTTAAGATTGTAGGGGTGAACGAAATGGACACCCCCTGTGAGTATTGTTCAATGCTATAAAACCACTCACCCCGATTCAAGGTAAGTGATCTCTCACTCTCATCACCGAGCAGTCCTTCCTTGATAAGCGCATCCGTGTATTCGGTACACCGGAAGATCCGCTGTTCCTGGCACGAGATGTTGCAGAGTGGATTGATTATAGTAAACGACCGGACGGAAGCTATAAATTGGATAGGATGCTTCAATCTGTTGATGAGGATGAGAAAACTAAGATCTTCTACCCCGCCCACAATTTGGGCGGGGTGCTCCAGGCCAATACAGAATACTGGTTTCTTACCGAAGATGGCCTTTACGAAGTTCTCATGCAGTCCCGGAAACCGAAGGCTAAGGAGTTCAAGAAAGAAGTCAAGAAGATCCTGAAGAGTATTAGAAAAACTGGGGGATATGTTGTAGGACAGAATGTGGGTGGGAACATATAATTCCGATATATACTAGAGATTACTATACGTTATGTCGATTTTTCAATAAGAGAACGCAATATTTCAACTTTCCAATTTTGTCAGAATCATGCCCATATATAGATATAGGTTATTATATAGGGCATGAAGTTGACAATTTTGGAAATCTTTGATATACATTATACATAAATTTAATAGTATAATTAATGCAATTATTGAGCAGCTTGCTGCGAAATGGAGAGTGAGCTTGCGAACGTATATACATATACAATTCATACAAAAATAGGAGAAAAATATGTTGGAGTTAAATCATGAGTATACATATCAGGAAATTTGCAGAAAACTTGGATGGAATGTATCTTCGGGAGCACAGAAGATAAAGCAGATTAAAGTCTTAGAAGAATCCTATAAATTTTATCATCCAGAGAACAAAAAGACACACAAACCTAAGAAGAGTTACATCTTTACGGAACAACTGAAAGAACCTGTAATCTCAGATGGAAGAAAAAATAATGGCACAGAGAGCAGTTTCCCACTGGATGAATTTGAGTATCTTTTTAAGTGCATTCTGGTAGGAGGTGTGCAGCGGAATTATTACTTTGAACGAGGAATCATGAATGAAATCTACGTATCAAATGCTCTGCTGTATAAAGAGTTTGGATTCGACATATATGGATATTTCTTAGAAGTATTTTATGGTGATTTCTGGAATCCTAGAGTTAATAAGATAAAGAATCTTTTTCAGGATATCTGTCTGAGTGCAGCGAGATCAGCAACAGTTACAAGATTATGCAGACTTCTTGGCTGTGAGAAGAATACATTACCTAAAGGAATACTCAGACATTTGAATAGCCAGAACACGATTCTGATGCCAGCCAATGAATTGATGCCGATTTATCAGGAATACATGGGAGAATGTTTACGAGAGTATGAGTGTAGATCTGAGATTCAGGCAATTAAGAGAGGGCTATATTTTGAAATCACAGATGCAATCACGGACAGATTCATTGAAGAGAAAGACTTGTATGGAGTTAGAAGATATAACCGGATAGAGATTAACATGGATTATATCATGACCTTTAAGAAGAACGCTAACAAAAAGTGGCAGTTGCAAAGAAAGTTCCGCAGAGTTGTGGTGGAATCCATTTATCAGTCAGTACGAAGAAGATGCCTGGATCTGAAAGAATATAGTCAAAAGCTGGCCCCTGTGGAAAAGTTGATATTGCTCAATTACTTCAGACAGATGCTTCAGAAAATGATATTAATGCAGGAATATAAAGAAAAGATGGAGCAACTGAGAACTCAGGTTGAAGAGGTATATGCTGACGATGAAGAAATGATAGAATTCATAGAAAAGCGGAACAAGAGGACTGCAAAAGAAAAAGCAAGAGAAAAGGCACTTGCTAAAATACGCGAAGCAGAATCTGAAGAAAAGACGAAAAAATGATTTTAATGTTTACAGAACGTATGAGAGACACAGATCTTGTACGTTCTTTTTTTATGTCCGACCGTCCCGGGGGCACTTCCAACTTTACAGAATGATTATATTATATAGGAAGAAACTAGATTCAAAAAAACGAGCAGAAAAATTTTGAGAGTGCAGCAGTGTTTTCTGATCTGTAAATAAGTGCTGCCCTGTGAGCGTCCTATAGACCTGTAAGCCGGGTTCTATGTCAGACGATAACTTCTCCGCCGGATCAGTTAGGATGGATTACAGAGCTATCAGGTGAGCTACAGTCCACAGATTAGGGTAAGCAAACGTGCCGGGTAAGTAGAGTATCAGGAGCAGGTCTGATTCAGGAAAGGCGCAGCAGTTGGAGTAATAGCGTTACTCGGTCCGTCAAAAGTCCACTGTGACCGGAGAAAGAGCCTGACATGGACTGGAATTTATGTGGCTGGTACTGGCTGTATCAACAGATTGTGACCGCCAGAAAGAAGAGAAATTTCCTATATAATGGACTGAGATTGAATTTTTTAGTGACTTTATGATCGGATTGAACTATGGGCTTCTAGGACACGTATTCGATCAGAAACGGATTAGAGGTGCTGTATGGACTTGTTCGGAGAAGTGTACAGAGTGCCCTGTACGGGCTGTCAGACGCTCTGAAGGCCACTGTGACGGGTGAGGTCGGGACGCTGCGGAGAGTGAGCTGGGTTGGATAAAAATGCAGAAATTCAAGAAAAAAATCAGCAGAAAGTCCTTTATTTATGCGGAATATTGCAGATGCAAATTCGTCCGCTATATGAGGGAATGAACTTTTGTGGTCGAAAAAGTACGAAATTCAAAAAAAATATCGTTAAAAATCCCATATAAAACACCAAAAATTTGAGTTGCAAATTCGTGTGCTATATGAGGGAAATAACTTTTGAAATCAGATTTACGGAAATTCAAGAAAAAAATCAGCAGAAATCCCTTATATTACAATGAAAATCGGTAATCGTTTAGCGTGTGGTATATGAGGGACGTTGAACTTCTGAACCAGAAAAAGTAAGAATATCTGGAAAAATATTCTCAGAAAAGCATTGTGGAATAAGGAAAAAGTGCAGATACAAATTCGTCCGGTATATGAGGGAAATAACTTTTCAGAGCAAATTGACACGGTTTCAAAAAAAATATCGTTAAAAAAGCCTTAAAAGACAAGGAATATTGAACATGCAAATTCGTCCAGTATATGAGGAAATCAACTTTTGATCTCCCGGTGGAATTTACACGCTCTCAATATTTTTTTCTTCGTTTAACCCTTATGGTTACTGGATTTTTTGGAGATGCAAATTCGTGTGCTATATGAGGGAATCAAAAGTTCATATGTTCAAAAATGCACGAATTCAAAAAAAATATTGGCCTGAAACACTGATAAAATAAGGCTTTTCGGGCAATGCAGTAACGTGTGCTATATGAGGGAAATAACTTTTACCATAGATTAGAACAATATGTGCAGAAAGGAGAGTGAAAATCATGGCAGAAGAGAGTAAGAAAAGAAGAATCTCTATAGAGGTTGACCAAGATCTCCACAGAGAAATCAAGATGTTTTCTGCATTACGTAACATGACATTAAAGGATTACATCCTGACATTAGTGCAGAATGACATGAAAAAGCTGAAAAAAATGAAATAATCAGAAAGCAGAGGTAAGAAGTAATGAAAAATCAGAGAGAGCAGAAAACTCAATGCAAAACAAAGGCAGTACGTAGCCAGAGGATTGCGTGGATGTTAAGGAATGAAGGGTTCCCGGTTATAAATATAAGACCAAACAGATGTATGCCAAACCTGAATGTGTTCATATTTGAAGCAACACCAGAATTATGCGCTGCGTTAAATGAACATATCAAAAACAAAGATAACATACGGAATAAGTAGGAATAAAAAGAGAGTCGGAGGAAAGAATCATTATGAGTAAAACCAGACAGTTTGATAGAAGCAAATGCTTCACATTTTTTAACACATACCGTACACAAGGTAAAAGAATCCGTGAGAAGTACGGAGATAAAATGGCAGCAGATTATTATGAGGCAATCATAGATTATGGTTTAGATCAGAAGCCTATCACAGATGATGAGCTTATGCTATTAATCGGGGAAACTCTTCTGGAAACGATTGATTCATCACAGAATAGACGATCAAGATCGTTTGGAGAGAATATGGAACTCACCCGGTCAATTTTGGAAACAGTGCGTGACCATCCGGAATATTCACAGGATAACATTAAGGAAATCGTTGGTTGTAGTAAAGGTAAAGTCAACAAGGTCATTAATAGATTTAAGGAAGGCGGATATGCTGATGATATTGATTTTAACATTGAAATCAAAGGCGTTATCTATAGCCCGACAGGTGAGATAGTTGAACAAACAGACACGGTATATAATAATAAAGATAATATTAATGATAATAATAATGATAATTATAATTGTATCGACCGTGACTATGACCGCTGCGCTGTCATGAGTTCGGATCGATCAGTTGGAGTCGCTGACGCTCCGGGGGTCGCTAACGCTCCAGGCTCCGCTGACGCTACGCAATTATATTTACCAGTAGAACTCTTAATAAAAGGAATTGAAAAGTTGAATCTTAAATTTGAAGGTCTGATTTCTAACGAAGATATGCCGAAAATTATAGCACGTACTTATGAACAGCGTATGAGAAATAATGAGGAAGAACTTACCAAAAAAGACATATATATGCTTATGGTGGAAGAGTTTATTTCTCACCCATATCTTTGTGAAAGAGAGCCAGTAGAGATTGCCTGTGCATATGCTTGTGGAGTTAAAAGAAAGGTTTCTGGCTCTAATCCGGGTGATGCAGCATAATGGATCAGGTTTTTGTTTTTACATATGATTGGAGGTATTGCCACTATGGGTAACACATTTACATCTTGGAGTGGTTTGGTTTTGGCACTTCAACAGGAGGTTGCGGAAGCTACAGCAGAAGTAATTGACGCTTCTATGGATGATTTATTTATGAATATAGATCAGTTTTACAGTTCTTCAGAAGGAAGATATACACGTACCGGGACATTGCGTATGTCTCCTGAGAGTGAGTTTTCTGGCGGTGGTTCTGTATCTTCCGGGGAGATCCGGCTGAATACCGGGCACAGATATTCTCCTTCTGGAAGAGATACACAGACTATTTATAACTATGCTGAGGATGGAGGGCTGCTTGGTAATGGAGGATTCTGGTCACGGACGATGGATCAGGTTCCCCGGCACATACAAGAATCTTTCGGCAGCAGGTTTTCCTGATTTGGGACTGAGGATTGATTTTTACATAGATTTTAACTGATAATTTTACAGATTTTATATAGGAATATAAGGAGAATAGAATAATGACAAACAAATTAATGACTATGGATGAAATTGCAGACAAATACTTTGATCTTGAGATGGCCACCGATGAAATCTTTAGGGACATGGTGAACCGTTGGGATGAATTTACGGAGACAGACCGTAAGCGTGTATGTAAGGTTCTTGCGGAACAGATGGACGCGTATGCTTTATATAAGATTCTGGATGGACTGAGTTACAATCTGGATGTTGCAGATATGGAAAAAGATCTGGAAGAACAGGAACACTACGAGAGGAAAGAAGATATAAAGAGATGTGTTTGCAACCTGATTGATCTGATATAAAAATTCTTGATTAATCACGATTGGATTATAATGATTATTAATAATGAATTTAAACTTGAGGGACTGTCCGCGGTGGCAGTCCTTCTTATTATATAAGGAGTAAGACAATGGCTGAGGATTTTAGAGCGAAAGTAACCGCTGAGTTAGATACGGCGGAAGCAGAGAGTAAGCTGAACGCTTTTCTGAACGAGAAGCGAAAGCTGAAGATTGATGTGGAAGTGAATCAGGATTCTGCAAAGAAGATGGCTTCCAGTATAGAAAAAGGTATAAAAGATACAAAGATTGATACATCCGGCATCTCCAAGCAGCTTGCCGGATCTTTTAATATTACGGACAAAAATGTAATCAGTAAGCTGCAATCTCAGATGGACAAGATGATATCCAGTTTGGGAAAGACATGGAATGGTAAGGATTTTGATTTTGGAAAAGCATCAGGCTTTTATTCCGGTATGGACAGCATGGTAAACACGGTCATGAAAAACGCAAAGATCGTGGAAGGTGCTACCGGAAGCTATGATGCCTTTTTTAATTACTTCAAAGATAAGAAAATATATGTTTCTGATGAACTGAAGAAAGCCATGGGTGAAGATACCTACAAGGAACTGCTTCAGAATAACATCGGCAAGATTGTCCGGGACGCTTCAAAAGGAATATCCATAGATTCCCTGTGGGGAGAAATGAGCAGCTTGTTCCCGGAGCATTTTTCAGATAACATTACTAATCAGGTGGATCAGATCGTCCATGCGTTTGATGTATTGCATCAGGCAAGGGCGGATGTGGGACAGGTAACAACAGCCCAGAATATGACTGCGGAACAGCTTACAGGGATCTCAGACAGTGCAGCGGAGCAGGTTGTAGCGATTGCAGCAAAGCTGAAGGAGAGCCTACAGAGTAACATTATGGGTGCATCCGAAGCAGCTAAGACGACCATTGACCTTGATGTAAATGTAAACACAGATAAGATTTCTTCAGATATCCGGTCAGCAGTAGAAAATGCAGGAAATCAGGCTGAAGGTGCTCTAAAAGTAAATATGGAAGTCAATGAGGAACAGCTGGTTTCCAAGATACGGGAAGCATTAAGCAGTCTTGCAACCGGAGAAGAGCCTGTAAAAGTCAATCTTCAGGTAAATAAGGAATCCTTGCAGGAGGATCTGAACCTTGCACTGAATGAAATGGATCTTCCGGTACACTTCAAGATTGATACGGAAGAAATAGAGAGCCAGATCCGGGCAGCAGTAGAAAGTATTCAGGATATGGAGATTGATCTTCGTGTGAACACCAGAGATATCCAGAATGATGTTGATACAGCAGTAAACGGAGCAACCGAAACACCGGAGATCCATGTGCCTGAAGTAGACAGCTCTGGTTTGGCACAGATGCAGCAAGCTTTGAATGGTGTAAATGCAGCAGGAATCCGGGGCCAGAGCGTGTTTCAGTCTTTAGGTGGAAGCTTCCGGGAAGCGTTTTCTGCATACAGTCTGGCAAACATGATGCAGGATGGACTGTATAAGATCGTAGATGCAGGAAAAGAAGCAGTTTCTACCGTAAAAGAGTTTGATGATCTGAAAACCAACCTTGCCATGGTAACAGGAAAAGACAAGACTTATACGGAAGATCTGATGCAGAGCTACAACGAACTGGGTCAGGAGATCGGAAGTATTACTTCAGATGTTGCGGAATCTGCAAATACATGGCTGAGACAGGGACGATCCATGGCAGATACCAACCAGCTTATCAAAGATTCCATGGTTTTATCTAAGGATGCACAGATGAGTTCAGAAGATGCAGCACAGGTTTTGACTTCTACACTGAATGGATTTAAGCTTGGTGCAGATCAGGCCAGCAGGATCAATGATATCCTGACCAGCATTGACTTAAAGAGTGCTTCGGATGCAGGTGGAATCGGTACTTCCTTACAGAAAGTTGCATCACAGGCGAATAATGTTGGTATGAGTTTGGAGAAAACAGCTGCCATTATTGCTACGATCAAGGATGTAACACAGGGCAGTGATGAAACAATCGGTACTTCTTTAAAGAGTATTTTGTCCCGAATGAACAATATCAAAGCAGGGAAATTCGTGGATGATAACGGGGAAGCACTGAATGATGTGGAGAAAGTTCTGAATAAGATCGGTATTACCATGAGGGATAACAACGATCAGTTTCTTGATTCGGAAACAATCATTGATTCTGTAGCAGATAAATGGGATACTTTAAATAAGAACACACAGAAAGCGGTCAGTACAGCTCTCGGTGGAACTCATCAGGCCAACAGTGTGATTGCCATGCTGGATAACTATGATAAGATAAAAATGCTGACAGAAACCGCTTATAATTCAGAAGGAACCGCAGAGAAGAAGTTTCAGGACAATTATTTAAATTCTCTGGAAGCCAAGACCAATGCCCTGAAAGCATCTCTGGAAAATCTGTCTACTTCTCTGGTATCAGATAACATGTATTCGGGATTTCTGGATGGGGCAAAAGCAATGGCGGACTTTGCAGCAAATACAGATATCTTACAGGCATCTCTGGCCGGACTTGCATCTGCTGGCGGTGTATACGCATTTCAACAGCTGATTAATCTGTTCCGGGAGTTTTCCAACATGGGACAGGCTATGGATATCAGTCGAATGACAGAGATTTCTACAGATTCTTTTGAACAGCTGTTAGGACTGACACAGGGACTAAGCGAATCCCAGACCCGGATGGTACTGTCCAGCGAAGCATTAACAGAAGCACAGAGGGCAGCAGTCCTTGTAAATCAAGGAATGAGTGAAGCAGAAGCGCAGGCTGCCGTTGCTGCAATGGGATTGACCACTGCCAATGAAGCTGCTGCTGCCAGTACCTTTACATTATCCGGTGCTATGGAGGGAATGCTTGCAACACTGATGGCAAATCCTCTGATTCTGGTTGCAGCAGGTGTTACCGCAGCAGTTACAGCTTACAGTGCTTATAAAAGATCCATTGAGGAAGCAGTAAGCTCTGCGAAAAGTGCAGGAAATACATGGGAAGAGAACACGACTTCCATACAGGATAATATCAGCAGGATTCAGGAGTTAAGGACAGCACTTGCATCCGGTACACTGACAGAGCAGGAAGCAGCGGACGCAAAGAGCGAGCTGTTATCCATACAGGAATCTTTATCCGAATCCTACGGAAATCAGGTTAGTGGGCTTGATCTGATAAACGGATCTCTTACGGAGCAGATCGCATTACTGGATCAGGTGAACGAAAAACAGTCTCAAAGTTTTCTGAACGAGAACAAAAAAGGTATTGATAAAGCCCAGAAAGAGATGGAGAAAAACCGTCATACATACTTGGGGCGGTTCTATGATAACGGATCAGAGGAATCGGAAGCAATCAAGAAATCCATTAAGAAGCTTCAGGAAACCTATGGAGAAGATGTATTTAAGCTGGACAGTGCAGACGGAATCACGATGGATATTCAGTTTAATGCGGATGCTTCTACGGCAAAAGACGCTTTGAATGATTTCATGACTGAGGTTTCCGGTATTGAGGATCAGTTTGGTGAAACGGATGTAACCGATCAGCTTGCTAACAATGCAGCATCCGGTCTGACAAAAGCGAAAGATGTACTCAGCAAGTATCAGGATATTTATAAACAGGCACAGGAAGCAGAGCTGATATCCGATGATAAGCTGTATAAATCCGGTGATACGGAACAGAAAGCTTCCAAGTGGATCTCTGATTATGCAAAAGCAGTTGAGGACTATAACAATGCGATTGCCGATGGAGATAACAGCAAGATCTCAGAAGCATCCCAGAAATTCTCAGAACTGGATAGCACAGTAAACGGTCTGGTGAAAAATACAGGCATGTCCGCTTATGCAGATCAGGTAAAAGAAGTCCGGGACGAGCTGAATGATACAGCCATTGCCAATGATAAGTTTACCAAGGCCGTGAACGGTACGGACACAAGTAAGTTTGGAAAGTCTGTCTCAGATAATGCAAAAGCACTGAAGGAATGGAATCTTTCAGATACCGATTTCCGGTATGCTTTTGAAACAGACGGAGTACAGGAGGGTGAAGATCAGATCAATGCTCTGGTACAGGCTGCCCTAGATGCAGGTGTTATTAGTGATACTTCTGCATCCAGTGTGGCGAATCTTGCCAGTATGCTTGCAGAGTTGGGTGTAATCTCTTCCAGTACCGGATCTTCTCTGGATGAAGCAGCAGATTCCATCGGGGATATCAGTGAAAGGATTGATAAAGCCAGTGCAGCATTAACCGGAATCCAGAAAGCGGAATCTGTTCTGGATGCACAAAGTACAGGAAAATCTATCTCTCTGGATGATTTCAACTCAGACGAGCTTGCAGATTATACTTCCGCTCTGGAATATAATAATGGAGCCTTGCAGTTGAATGCAGAGAAAGTACGTGAGTTACAGAAAGCCAAGGCAGAGGAACAGATACAGACCAACAACAGCCAGAAAGCAGAAAAACAGAATCAGTACATGCAGAACATTGCACAGATCGAACAGCTTCAGGATCAGTTAAGAGGATTAACCGATGCAAAAGGTGAGGAAGCACAGGCAATCCAGTCCAGTATTGATGCTCTTTTATCAGATAATGACGCAATCGTAAACCAGTGCAATCAGCTGGATCTGCTCTCCGCATCTCTTAGGGAAGCAACCGGGGCTTACCAGAACTGGCTTGACAAACAGAACGCTTCGGAATCTGGTGATATGTTCGATGATGCCATGGGAGCTATGGAAAAGATTGATAACGTAACAAAGAACAGTGATTCTGAGGATTACGGAAGGATCGGAACAAACTCTTATAAGGCAGCGGTGGACTTTATTGTTCCTGATACCGTGGATAGTCAGGACGCAGAAGCCGTTTCTTCTTATATGAGTTCCATTGAACATTACTTTAATCATGACGAGGACGGCAACCGGATCGGCCTTGATGTGCAAGAGTTCTGTGCAAAAGCTACCAAGGCTGGACTGATGGAACTGGATGAAGCCAGTGGAGAATATAAAGTTGCAGGCCAGAAAACCATGGAGGATTTTGCGGAGGGATTGAATCTTTCTATGCCAATGGTTCAGGCTATGTTTGGTGAGATGGAAGAGTTCGGCGGAGAGTTTGACTGGGCGGACGAAGCCACAAAAACGTTAGGTGATATGGCAGTTGCAGCCGGGGAAGCCAAGGGGCGGATCGAGGAAATGTCAGGAGATACCGACATGAATATTCAGATTGATGTTTCCGACATTGATAATACCGAGGATAAAGTCAAGACGTTGGACAATACCATATCTCAGATGCAGAATTACAAGACTACTCTGGATGTGGATTCCTCTCAGGTGGATGATGCCAATGCAGTTATCCAGTATTGTGTTACACAAAAACAGATGCTGGAAGCTCCTGCTGTTATGTCAGTAGATACTTCACAGGTGGATGGGGAGCTTGGAAATGCGTTATCTTTATTACAGCAGTTTCAGGAAGCACAGAACAGTGTAGAGCTACAGGCTTCAGTTGGGGCAGATACTTCAGAAGCACAAGGCAAAGTGGACAGTCTGGTTGGGGAGATTCAGGGATTAAGTCCTGAGATTAAAGCAACACTGGGAATTGATACCACTTCCGCAGATACGCTTTCAGCATCTTTACAGGCATTAAGTCCTGAAATTATGGTAAAAGCTGGTGTGGATTCTTCTGCTGTGGATGCTTATGCAGCTGAAGAAAAGCAATCTTCCGGTAAAGTGACATGGGATAATGAAACCGGAGCTGTAGATGCGTTTGCAGCACAGGTACACCGTTCTTCCGGTCTTGTATCATGGGGAAATGAAACTTCCAGAGTAAAGACACATTTCACAGCAACCGGAACCGTGAACTGGACAAACACAACACCACCAACAAAAGGTGCAGGTGGCGCAAATGGTACCGCTCATGCCAGTGGAACCGCTCATGCAGCAGGATCAGCACAATACAATCATCTCTCAGGCCATGCACAGGCAAGTGGTAACTGGGCTACGAAAACAGGTGGAACTACTCTGGTAGGTGAGTTGGGACGTGAAATTGTAGTGAATCCTGCAACTGGTACATGGAATACCGTAGGTGATAACGGAGCAGAGTTTGTAAATATCCCGGCAGGAAGCATTGTATTCAATCATCTTCAGACGAAAGCTTTATTGGATCGTGGATTTATAAACAGCAGAGGTCTGGCACAAGCAAGCGGATCGGCTATGGTCAGAGGTGGAATCCCTGTAAAACAGGCCAGTATTGCATCGAAACATACGACTTACAGTGGTTCAAAATCATCTTCAAATACGGATAAAGCAGTTGCACAGGCTGCAAAAGACAGTTCCAGTGCAGCAAAAAGTGTTACGGATGCAGCAGAAAAAGTGGAATCATGGGAAGATCCATGGAAAAATGCAGTGGATTGGTTTGAACGGTTTACGACAAAATATAACAATTCCATAGATCTGAACGAAGCAAAAGCAGAAAATTATTCCAGCTATGAAAACAAAAACAAGTATCTGGATAAAGAGATTGCGGATCTTTCCAAGCTGAAGGGTGGATACCAACAGGCACAGGGATATTATAAATATCAGGCGGAAGCTTATGCAGATATGATCGGACTTTCACAGGATCTCAGAAAGAAGGTTCAGGACGGAGAAATTAACATTGACCTTTTGGATGAAGATACGAAATCCAAGGTGGAAGCTTATCAGAAATGGTATGATAAGATTCATGAATGTGAATCTGAGCTGGAAAAACTGAAGAAAAAAGAGAAGGAAGTAGATCAGCAGAAGCTGGATAACATTACAGACCGCTTTGATGATCTGAAAAAAGTGTATTCCACAAGCAGCTCTGTGATCGAAAGCAGACTGAAGTACCGGGAAGAGAACGGGGAATCACAGGCTCCCGGCAGTAAATACTACAAGGACGTAAACAGCCAGAGAAAAGCACAAGAAGCTCAGGCAGCACTTCTGGAAAAAGAGATGGTAGCGTACCGGGCACAGATGGAGAAGATCCGTAAGAAATACGGGGAAGGACATGAACTTTATAAAAAGGCTCTGGCTGGATACAATGATCTCCGGGATGAACTATATAATTGTAAGCAGTCTGCAAAAGAGCTTTCCAATACTATGTATGAGCTGAAAGAAAAAGCTGCGGAATATAAAACTGCAATGTATCAGGGCAGATCCGACAATCTCTCTTCGTTTCGGGATTATAAAGAAGCTACCAATTACAAGGGCAGCAAGTATGGAAATCTGACTGTAAATGATTATGCTCAGGCTGCGAAAACCAATGACCAGACGATTTTAGCATTGCAGAACCAGAAAAAGATTGCTATGGCAAAGCTGAAAACACTCTCTTATGGTTCACCGGAATATAATGATAAGCTGGACGAGATTAATGGATATACACAGAAGATCCTTGATCTGGGTAAAGCCAATGCAGAATTTAAGAAATCAGCCGTGGAAATCCGGTTCAAACCGTTTGATGATACCATTGATTCTCTGGATGAACTGATTAACGACTGCGACACCTTAAAAGATATGCTGGATTCAGATACTTTCTTCTCTGATGCTGGTGAACTGACCAAGCAGGGGGCTGCAAACATTACTCTTATCAACAAAGGGCTAAATGCAGAACAGCAGAAAATTGCAGACTACAGGGCACAGCTGAAGAATGCACAGCAAGAATATAATGCAGGAAATCTTACCAAGGAACAGCTGAAGGAATACCAGAAACAGTATAAAGATGGAATCAAAGAATCTTCTCAGGCAATTTACAGCTACAATCAGGAAATGCTGAAAATGTACGAGGATCAGGTTTCAAAAGAAAACGATCTTCTGAAAGAGAACGTTGATATACGGCAGAAAGCGAAAGATGCTAAGGAAGATTACTACCAGTTTGACAAGACTATTAAAAGTAAAAATAAGGATATCAATGCAATCAAAGCGCAGATTGCAGCTCTGGAAGGAACCACAAATGCTGCTGCCAAGGCCAAGCTGGAACAGTTAAAGGCGGATCTTGCAGAAAAAGAGGAAGATCTGGAAGATACCAAACACGATCATGAAATTGATCTGATATCCAAGGGCTATGATAACCTTACCGATCAGGCTGACAAAGCACTGGACAGTACCTTAAATGCAGTGAAATCCAACTCTCAGATGCAGACCGCTGTTATTGAAGAGATGCTGAAAACCACAAAGCAGAAATATAAGGATGCTTATGCAGAGATCAACCAGATCATTGCGGACACAGGTTTGAAGGTTTCGGATCAGTTTCAGAATAACATCAAGGATTCCAACCTGAAGAATGAACAGACGGATAAGAAGAAAGCAGACAAAGCAGTAACAGGAATCAAAGACACAAAGGTTTCTGGCTCTACAGGGACCGGAAGTACTGCTGCGGACAAGGTAATACAAAATGCTGCCACAGATGCACAGAATAAAATCCTGAAGAAACTTACATTAAGTCCGAAATCTGTTGTTGTGAACGTGGGAAAGACAGCAACGGTAAAGGTAAGTTTCAGTCCGTCAACCGCAGTCAATAAGAATTTTAACTGTACGACATCTGCAAAAGGAATCGTGAAAATCACACAGGCAGCAGACAGTATTACCCTGAAGGGATTAAAGGCCGGGAAAACAGTAATCAAAGTTCAGGGAGCTGGCGGATATTGTAAGGCGGTAAGCTTAAATGTGTCTGTACTGAAGGATGCAACGAAAAACTCCAAGATCGTGAACAGTACAGCCAAGAGTAAGAAATATACTCTTACCACAGAAGAGAAAAACCGTGTCCTGAACATGTCAACCGGACAGAACGCCAATACCGTAAAGGCGAACACCAAGAAAGAAGCAGAGCTGAAGAAATGGTATAAGGCATTGCCAGCCTATATAGGCGGTGACGCAGAAATTGAGAAGATCAAAGATCCGCTTGTGAAGCACTTGGCAAAGAAAGGTAAGAAAGCCAGCAATGCAAACATTATAAAGGCAGCTTCGATTTTGGGCTATAGGGATGCTAAAAATGTAAGCAAGTGGGACACCAAAAAGAAGAACGCTATGGTCAAGAAGCTTCAGACATTTGGATTCTCCAAGGGTGGAGTGATCCGAAACCTGATCCCGGCAACTATGGGAACGCTTCTGGGAGATGCGATCATGAAAAATGGTGATACGGGATTCATTGGAGCCAAACCGGGAGAAACGGTGCTTACACAGGATTTCACAAAGCTTCTGAAGCCAACAACAGCGACCATGCAGGAGTTTACAGAGGTTATGCAGAAAGCAGGAACTCCAAGCGTAAAAGAAACACCAGTCAGACAGGAAATTACCATGAATAATGATTATCAGTTTGTGATAAATGGTGTGGATGTAAATGATATGTCGGAGCTAAAGAAGGTTATCCGTGGGGAGCTTGATAAACACGACAAAGAACTTGCAAAAGAATTTAAGAAATTCAGATAAAGATAGAAACACGAGGGCATCTGTATCAGCTACAGGTGCTCTTATTTTATGAGTAAAAGGATAAAAAGGAGTAAATGAAAATGAGAAAATACAAAAAATATACCAGAGAAGAATACAGCAAAAAATTTGATGATCTGATGGAGAATACATTTAATTATGTTATGCAGGAAGGAGAGCAGATCGTTCAGTGCAAGGAGCCATACCCGGCATACTGGTTTATGTCTAATAAAGGTTATTTGTTCTCTGCATATGGCAGTAAGATCAAAGTAGTGAAATCAAACCACAGGTATACAGGGACAAAGAATAAAGATGGCAGTCGGACGGGACAGGACTGGTATTATGAGTACAAAGTTGCAGGACAGAAGCACAATAAGCACGTTACCATGTATCGGGTAATGAGCGACTGTTTCTGTGAAAATGAGTTTGGTTCTGAAGATAACGAAATTCACCACATCAGAAAAAAGAACCAGTATAAGCCAAGTGAAGGAAAAGAGTGCAACCGTGCGGAGAATTTGCAACTGCTGCCCCGGGAGATCCATAAAAATTTGACATATTATGCAAGCAAACCGGACGCAGAGCATAACAAAGAGTTGGAAGAGAAGATAAAAAATGCAGACTGTCCATCCTTTCAGCTTTCACAGGAACAGTTTCAGGACTTGTTAATGGCAGCTTTATATGATTGTAATGTAAGTGGAGGAAAAGCGATCATGTATACGACAATAATAACAGACAATGTGGAGGATATAGAAGCAGAAGCGCATGTTTTGGACGTAGGAAAGATACTGAAACAGAACCTGGAAGAATGCGAATAATTATATACGAAGGAAGAACAAAACAGATGTGAAGAGCATCCCCGGAACGTGACAGGATGGTAGCAGCGGCGGAAGTAGCGGCAACAGTGAGAAGAAAACTCTAGCTGGACCGGCTGTAAGAATATGTCATGCAAGAGCTGGGATGCTCTTTTTTTGGTGGAACAAAACAGTGAAAAAATGGAATACAAGGAGAAAAAATGGGTAATATGGTTGAAAATATGACACCTGAGATGGCGATGGGAATGTTGAAATACATCCAGAATAATGATATTATTGACTTGTCATATGTGCAAGAGATGAAAGAAATGGCTGAAAGAGATAAATACTTACAGCAGCACCCGTACAAAATCTGGCAAGGAAAGGACGGAAAGTGGAGAACATATCTTCCAGACGAAACGAAGGCTAATGGCCGAAAACTGATAAAGAGAACATCTGAAGAAGATATCAAGAAAGAAGTTGCTAAATATTACAGAAAAGAAGCAGAAAATCCAACAATTCAGGAAGTGTTTGAAGAGTGGAACGACAGGCGATTACAGCTGGGAAAAATTGCTGCTCCAACGCATCAGAGGAATTGTCAGATATATGAGCGGCATTATGAAAAACTGGGAAAAAGAAGAATAAGATATGTTGCACCGGATGAATTTAGTGATTTTCTTGAGATTCAAATAGCAGAACATAATCTTACAGCAAAAGCCTTTTCTAATTTGAAAACAATAACAAGAGGATTTCTGAAACGGGCGAAAAAAAGAAAACTTATTGATTGGAGTCCGGAAGAGATGCTTCAAGATTTAGATACCTCAGATTCTATCTTTAAGAGAACAATAAAGGAAGATGATGAAGCGGTATTCAATGAAGATGAATTGCCACGGTATATAGAATGCTTAGAGGATAGACTAGACGTGGTTAATCTAGGAATCTTGTTGATGTTTCTCACGGGGATCAGAGTTGGTGAGTTGGTTACTTTAAAATTTTCAGATTTTGATAACAATACTATTAAAATTAGACGTACAGAAACAAGAGTGTTTATCGAAAAAGGTAAATATGATTATCGGGTAAAAGAATTTCCAAAATCACAGGCTGGTGTTAGAACAGTGATTGTTCCGGAAGATTATATATGGGTTGTTCAAAAACTTAAAAGATGTAATCCAACACAGGAGTATGTTTTTGTAAATGAAAAAGGTAAACGAATGACGACAAATGTAATACGGCGGAGAATGGAACGAACATGTAAGCAAATACATATTAAGCCGAAGTCACCACATAAGGCGAGAAGAACTTTTGCCAGTATTCTTCTTGACAACAACGTGGATGAAAGAATGGTTATTGATCTGATGGGACATACAGATATTAAATGTACAGAGGGATATTACCATAAAAATAGGCGTTCCATAGATCGAAAAAAAGAAATTCTTAGCAACATACCAGATTTCAAAATAATAAGTGTATGAATTTTTTACAAAAAAGGTAATCAAAGGTAATCATAAGTGAAACCCGCAAAAGCGCATGAATAAAGGAAAATAGCATGTTACACACGGGTTCGATTCCCGTCAGCAGCTTTTTTTGTGTCTAAAAACAGACAATTTTTTGTTTAGATACAGGTTTTGCGGGTTTCAAAAACTCCGGATTTATGATAAGATAAAACATCAGGATGATATTTAGGAGGGAAAGCAATGGAGAACGAAACAGTTTCCAAAAACTTTATTGAAAATATTATAGACAAAGATCTTGAAGAAGGCGTTTATGACACCGTGCATACACGTTTCCCACCGGAACCTAACGGCTATCTTCATATCGGACATGCGAAATCCATTCTTTTAAATTATGGACTGGCTCAGAAATACAACGGAAAATTCAACCTCCGTTTTGATGATACCAACCCTACAAAGGAGAAATCCGAATTTGTAGAGTCCATCAAGGCTGACGTGAAATGGCTTGGTGCAGACTGGGAAGACAGACTTTTCTTTGCATCTGATTATTTTGATCAGATGTATGAGGCAGCAGTGAAACTTATTAAGAAAGGCAAGGCCTTTGTCTGCGACCTGACTGCAGACCAGATCCGTGAGTACCGAGGAACTCTTACAGAGCCAGGTAAAGAGAGCCCGTACAGAAACCGTACTGTAGAAGAGAATCTTCAGCTTTTTGAAGAGATGCGTGAGGGCAAATACGGAGATGGCGAGAAGGTTCTCCGTGCCAAGATCGATATGGCATCACCGAATATGAACATGCGTGACCCGGTCATTTACCGTGTAGCCCGCATGACACATCACAATACAGGAGATAAATGGTGCATCTATCCGATGTACGACTTCGCTCATCCGATCGAGGATGCCATTGAGGGTGTGACACATTCTATCTGTACTCTGGAGTTTGAGGACCACAGACCGCTTTATGACTGGGTGGTAAAGGAACTGGAATATCCGCACCCACCGAAGCAGATCGAGTTTGCAAAGCTGTACTTGACCAACGTTGTTACAGGTAAACGTTATATCAAGAAGCTTGTTGAGGACGGCATCGTAGATGGATGGGATGATCCGAGACTAGTATCCATCGCCGCACTTCGCCGCCGTGGATTTACACCGGAGTCTATCCGTAAATTTGTAGAACTCTGTGGTGTTTCAAAGGCGAACAGTTCTGTAGATTATGCAATGCTCGAGTACTGCATCCGTGAGGACCTGAAGCTGAAACGTCCGCGTATGATGGCGATTCTTGATCCGATCAAGCTCGTGATCGATAACTATCCGGAAGGACAGGTTGAGTATCTTGAAGCTCCGAATAATATGGAGAATGAGGAACTTGGAACCAGAAAGATCCCGTTCAGTGGAGAACTTTATATTGAACGTGATGATTTTATGGCAGAGCCTCCTAAGAAATACAAACGTCTCTATATTGGAAATGAAGTTCGTCTTATGAATGCATATTTTGTAACCTGCACAGGTTATGAGGCAGATGACGACGGAACGATCCGTGTAGTCCACTGTACCTATGACCCGGAGACCAAGGGCGGAAATGCACCGGACGGACGTAAGGTAAAAGGAACGATCCACTGGGTGGAAGCATCCAATGCAGGTAAAGTTGAGGTAAGACTTTACGAGAATATCGTAGATGAAGAAAAAGGTGTTTACAATAAAGAAGATGGTTCTCTTAATGTAAATCCGAATTCTCTTACAGTAACAAGTGCTTATGTAGAGCCGGAGCTTCTGAAAGCAAAAGGTTATGACAGCTATCAGTTTGTACGTAACGGTTTCTTCTGCGCAGATATCCATGACTCCAGGGAGGGAGCACCGGTATTTAACCGCATTGTATCTCTGAAGAGCTCTTTCAAATTACCGAAAGCATAAAAACTGTCAAAAAGAATACGAAACATATGACAGCAGTACACCGTGAACAGGTATCAGGGTGTACTGCTTGTTTTGTTTTATCGTCATCAGGAATAAATGGATAAGTACAAAATGCTCCTGCAACGATTTCGGTTGCGCCCATTTACAGAAACGGTTATACTGATAACACAGGAAAGAGAGGAATTACACATGAAGAAAATCGTGCTTGCTTCCGCATCTCCCAGGAGGCGGGAACTTTTAAGCCAGGTAGGAGTCGCCTTTGAAGTGAAGCCTGCCAGCGGGGAAGAACGGATCACCAGTGCAGAGCCTGCGAAAGTGGTGGAGGAACTTTCTCGTCAGAAAGCTATGTTTACGGCATACGCGCTGGAGGAAGAGGAGAACCGAGATCTGAGAGATGTGGTTGTGATCGGTGCAGATACCGTTGTATCTTATGAGGGTAAGATTTTAGGTAAACCGGCAGATGAGACAGCTGCAATAGAGATGCTCGCTATGCTACAGGGGAATACACATCAGGTATATACCGGTGTAACTTTGCTGATAAGAGAAAAAGGGAGATGGAAAGCTCATACCTTCCATGAGTGCACAGATGTGAGCTTTTATCCGGTGACAGAGGAAGAAATAAAGGAATATGTAAACAGCAAAGACCCAATGGACAAAGCCGGAAGCTATGGGATCCAGGGCGCCTGGGGAGCCTATGTGAAGGGAATCCGTGGTGATTATAACAACGTGGTGGGACTGCCTGTGGCAAGACTGATCTATGAGACAAAAAAACTGGGAATGAACCTGAGAGGATGAAAGACAAAATGATAAAAGCTTGTATATTTGATCTGGATGGAACAATTGCGGATACACTGGAATCTATGGCATATGTGGCGAATGAGATCATGGAAAAGTTTTCCCTGAAACCACAGCCGGCAGATAATTTTCGTTATTACAGCGGTGAAGGTGCAGATATGCTGATCAGAAGATGCCTGATCGATGCAGGAGATCCGGAGCTGGTACACTACGAAGAAGTCAGGGAACTTTATCGCAGGAAATTTGATGAAGATCCGCTGTATAAAGTTGTGCCATATAAAGATATGCCGGAAACCCTTCAGGAGCTGAAACATGCAGGCCTTAAGATGGCTGTATGCTCCAATAAGCCTCATGTTGCGGCGCAGAAAGTGGTAAAGGCGATCTATGGCGATCTGTTTGATGAGGTGATGGGACAGCAGGAAGGGATCCGCAGAAAGCCGGCGCCGGATGGTCCGCTGAAGATTGCAGAAGATTTCGGCGTAAAGCCGGAAGAATGTATGTATATCGGAGATACAAAGACAGATATGCAGACAGGAAGTGCTGCCGGAATGTATACCGTTGGTGCACTATGGGGATTCCGTGACAGAGAAGAGCTTGAAAATAACGGTGCAGATATTGTAGCAGCTGTACCTGGTGATCTGTTTACTATTTATGAGGAGAAGCAGCATGATTAAGATGGTTGCCAGTGATCTGGATGGAACGCTGCTTATCGGTGGAAGACAGACGCTGCCGGAAGAGATCTTTCCGTTGGTAAAGGAACTGAAAAACATGGGAATCCTCTTTGTGGCAGCCAGTGGCAGACAGTATGCCAATATGAGGAATCTTTTTGCGCCGGTAAAGGACGAGATGGCATTTATCAGTGAAAATGGCGGGCTTGCTGTCCAGAATGAGAAGCTTCTGTACTGCGACAGCTTTGACAAAGAACTGGTCAGAGAGATCATTCAGGCAATATGGGAAAAGCCCGGAGCGGAATTTTCCTGTTCTACAAAGGATTTTTATTATATCATGCCCAAGACAGAACATTATCGCCATCTGATGATCGAAGAAGTGAAAAATCAGTGTAAGATCATAAAGAGTTTTGATGAGATCACAGAGCCTTGTATGAAGGTTGCAGTTTATGAGAGAGAAGGAATGACGGAGGAATCCATCCGGTACTGGAGAGAACGGTTCAAAGACAGATGTACTGTTGTGACATCCGGATTTGCGTGGGTGGATTTTGTTCCATTTACCACGAACAAAGCAAAAGGGATCCGTAAATACCAGGAACTTTTGGGAATCGGACCGGATGAATGCATGGCGTTCGGGGATGAATACAATGATATTGAAATGATGAAATCTGTAAAATACAGCTTTGCCATGAAGCATGCGAAGCCAGGGGTAAAGGCGGCGGCTTTCTACGAGACAGAGAAGGTGGAACCAGTACTTCGCAGACTGATCGCGGCGGGCGGAGATATAAAGGAGGTACTTTAATATGTACAAGAAAGAATATGTCCAGACATTTCTGGAAAAACAGGGTCAGCTTTTTGATGAGCCGGTAGCAGAGGATTTTGAGGAGGCAGAGGAATTTCTAGAGGATTGCATGGCAGTTGTGCTGGATTCCCTGAAGGATGTTAAAAAATATCTGGATGGAATGGGCGCAGATGTGGAGGGGATTTCCCTGAAGGAGCTGGAAGAAGAAAGCGAAGTATTTAAACTCCCGGACGGAAAATATATGATCGTAGAAGGCTGACGGAAAGCAGGGATTACACCTCTGAAAATTAAATATGATAAACTTGCATCAGCAAAAGAAAGCCCTGCGTAGAAAGGGTAAATGTGGGGAAAATAAAATGATGTAAAGGAGGATGGGATATGAAAAAAAGCAGAGTGCTGGCAGTCGTCATGGCTGTGCTTATGATGGTAACGCTGCTTCCATCGATGGTATTTGCCACTGCAGCTCCATCTGGAAATCTTGATGGAAAGCTGAAGGTCAAAGGAACACTTGCGATCGGGTCTACCTTAAGTGCAGATTACTCAAAGGTCAAGCCGGAGGGGATCACAGATGATAATGTGAGTTTTTCCTGGTCATTAAAAGACGGAGACCTTCTTACAGAGGTAGGAACTGACAAGACTTATAAAATCGATGAAAAAGATCTGGGTCTTCCGATCGTTCTGAAGATCACCGGAAAAGAAGAGACGGGAGTCAGTGGTGAGCTTACGGTGACGACCCAGGAGGTTTTCGAAACAGAGGAGGAAGCCAAAGCACTGGCAGAAAAGAAAAAGGAAGAAGCCAAAGCAGCAGGAGAAGATCCGGATGCGGAGAAAAGTGAAGCTTCGGAGTCTTCAGAGAACACGCCGGATACAGAAGCTGGAACGTCAGAGGAGCCTGATAGTGCTCAGCCTGAGGAAACCATAGAGCCGGCAGAAGAAACGGAGTCTGCGGATGTGCAGGAGAATACAGATGTACAGGAACCTGCAGATACCCAGGAGCCTGCTGAAAACTCTGTTATAGAAGTAAACGGAGAACAGTCAGGGACTCAGAATGCCGATGAGGCAGATACATCCGGAGATAGTCAGACAGAGACACCGGATTCCGCAGATACAGCAGCAGACGCTTCCGAAAAAAATGAGGAACCGACATATTCGGCATCTGCATACACGGAAGATGGAAGTGGAATTCTGGATTTTGGTTCCGTGGAAGAGGGATATACGGAAATTCCGGAAGCACAGATGGTTACTATCACAAATAACGGAACCGGAGATCTTAATTTTAAAGAGATCGCCCCGGAGAATTTCATGGCTGCAGATATTAATGATGCGCCATTAAAGAGTGGTGAAAGTGTTACTGTGTGGGTAAAACCACGAGAAGGTCTGAAGGCTGGAGAATACAAAGATCTGATCACGTATCATACAGAAGAAGGTGCCGATGTCTTCTTTGAAGCGGACTTTACAGTAAAAGAACCGGAAAATAAAAAAGCCGAAGATAATGAAAATAATGAGCAGACAGATCCTGGGGAAACATCGGACCCTGCAACGGAAAAAATATATAAGCTAACTGCGGATCCGACAGAACTGCCTTTTGATGATCTGACTGCCGGTTATGAAAAGGTAGAAACAACAGGTACAGTCACGATCAAAAACGAAGGTACAGAAGCTGTGACGTTAGTACAGCCTGAGTCGGAGTTTTTTGATATTGCGCCGGTCAGTGAAGTGGAGAGCAGCGGAAAAATCCAGTTGGCGCAGGGAGGAGAGCAGACCTTTACCGTACAGCCTAAGCTTGGACTCTCTGCAAAAGATGATCCATACGTGGAAGAGCTTGTATTTGCTTCTGATGAAAGCACGGAAGCATCTGCTACAGTGACGGCTTCGGTTATGGTAAAGACAGAAACACCAAAAACAGTTACTGCAACAGTGAAACCGGAAGGCCCTCTGAAGTTTGGAACACTGGAACAGGGCTATGAGACTGCGCCGGATGCAAAGCCTGTAACCGTAGAGAATACAGGTACAGAGGCTATCCGGATCCAGCTTTCTGCTCCGGAGGATTATGAGGTGGGAGAGCCTTCTGCGGAAGTGCTCAATCCCGGAGATAAGGCGGCAACCTTTACCGTACAGCCCAAGACTGGTCTTCAGGCCGGAGATCACAGTGATACGATTTCTGTGACAGATCAGAATACCGGAAACACACTGGCTGAAGTCCGGCTGGAATTTACAGTTTCGGAGCCGGAACCGGAACCGGAACCCAATCCCGGTCTTTCGGTAACAGACAGTCTGGAGTTTGGAACCAAAGAGGAAGGCTATAAGGAACTTCCTGATGCGAAGAAAGTTACAGTTACCAACACCGGAAATACAAAGATCGTTTTGAAACAGCCTTCATCAAATGCATATACAATTGGTACACTTTCCGCCACAGAGCTGGAAGCAGGAGATAATGCAACCTTTAGCGTACAGCCGGTCAGCGGACTTTCACAGGGGGAATATCTGGAAGACATTGTGATCGCCAATGATGCAAATGTGGAAGCTTATGTAAACGTTCATTTCAGCGTTACAAAGAAAAAAACAGATAACAGTAAGAAGGCGAATAACCTTACAGGTATCAAAAAGCCATCCGATATCAAAGATCTTCCCAATGGAACCCAGAAAACCCAGAAAGCCCTGAAGCTTCCGGGAACAGTAAAGATCACTACAACAAAGGGAGAGCAGAAGGCATCTGTTAAATGGGATGTTAAGGGATCTTCTTATGATCCGTCTTCTGCAGAACGTCAGATATTTAATGTAAAAGGTACTGTCATTCTTCCGGAGGGGGTTAAGAATCCTAACAAGATCAGTACAGTGATCGCAGTAAGTATTACAGTAAATGGATATCAGGGCACGGAAGCCGCTGCATCGGACAATAAGATCACAGGAATTGATTCCAATGGCAAGTATGATACCAATACAAAGATCACCTTTACAGCATCTGGTGCAGGAATGGATAATACAAACCCGCGTAAGGGAGATACCAGATATCAGCCGAAGAGCTGGAAGATCACAGAGACCCGTACCTGGGATGGAGAGCCTTATACTGCAACATTCCGTGTCAGCAAGCCAGGAAAATATACTCTGAAAGCTACCTTTGGACAGCAGAAATATGACGGCTCCAGCTGGAAGGATACCGGTACACAGTCAGAAAGTACGGTTACTTTTACGGTATCACAGGCAGCAGTTCTTACTGCGACTCCGAGTCCGGCAGTGACACAGACAAATCAGAAATCTGCAGTGCAGACGGGAGACAGTACACCGATCATGACATTTGTGATTATTTTGATCGTGGCTGTGGTATGTATTGGAGGAATCCTTGTATATCGTAGAAAGAAAAAATAAGAACAGAATGTAGAAGATAGTTTTACAGCACCCTCCGTACAAAAAAAATGTACGGAGGGATTTTTTTGCACATAGAGATCCGTTTTACATGCTGTTGCTAGCACTCTATAATGATGAGTGCTAAATTTTTCTTGACTTTTGTAAAAAGTCGTATTAGTATATATTTATTGAAAAAAACAACAGGTTTCCGACTCTGTCGGAACATCAGAAATAAAAACAAAAATAAAAACAAAAGGAGAGTGACATATATGTCAGCAAAACATGGCAGTTTATCAATCAACAGTGAAAACATTTTTCCGATTATCAAGAAATGGTTATATTCCGACCATGATATTTTTGTAAGAGAGATGATCTCCAACGGATGCGATGCGATCACCAAACTGAGAAAGCTGGAAGTTATGGGAGATTATACATTCCCGGAAGGTTACAAACCGGCTGTAAATGTTATCGTTGATCCGGATCAGAAAACTTTGAAGTTTATCGATAACGGTATTGGTATGACAGCAGATGAAGTAGAGGAATATATCACACAGATCGCTTTTTCCGGTGCCACAGAGTTTCTTGAGAAATATAAGGATAAAACAACGGATGATCAGATGATCGGTCATTTCGGACTTGGATTTTATTCTGCATTTATGGTTGCAGATGAAGTTCATATCGATACTCTCTCTTACAAGGAGGGTTCCACACCGGTACATTGGACCTGTGACGGTGGTACGGAGTATGAGATGGCAGACGGAAACAAAACAGAACCGGGAACAGAGATCACTCTTTTCCTCAATGAGGAAAGCCTGGAGTTTGCCAATGAATATCGTATGAGAGAGGTTATTGAGAAATACTGTTCTTTCATGCCGGTAAATATCTATCTTTCCAAAGCAAATGCTGAACAGGAGTATGAAACGATCGATGAGGCAGATCTCCGTGAAGATGATGTGGTAGTTGAACATATCCATGAGGATGCCAAGACAGAGGAAAAGGAGAATGATAAAGGCGAGAAAGAAGTTGTGGAAGTTTCTCCTGCCAAAGATAAAGTAAAGATCAATAAACGGCCGGTATCCTTAAGCGATACACAGCCGCTCTGGATGAAGCATCCAAATGAGTGCACGGATGAAGAGTATAAAGAATTTTACCGTAAGGTATTTATGGATTACAAGGAACCGCTGTTCTGGATCCATCTGAACATGGACTACCCGTTCAACCTGAAAGGTATCCTGTATTTCCCGAAGATCAGGACAGAGTATGATTCCATTGAGGGAACCATCAAGCTTTATAATAATCAGGTATTTATTGCAGATAACATCAAAGAGGTGATCCCGGAATTCCTTCTTCTTCTGAAAGGTGTGATCGACTGCCCGGATCTTCCACTGAATGTTTCCCGTTCTGCACTGCAGAATGATGGTTTTGTGAAAAAGATTTCTGAATACATCACCAAGAAAGTAGCAGATAAGCTCACCGGAATGTGCAAGACAGACAGAGAGTCTTATGAGAAGTACTGGGATGATATCAGCCCGTTTATCAAATTTGGATGCATCAAGGATGCGAAATTTGGTGAGAAGATGAACGATTATATCCTCTTTAAGAATTTGGACGGCAAATATCTTACCCTGAAAGACTGCATTGAGGAAAATAAAAAAGAAGAAACAAAAGCAGCTGAAGAGGAGAAGGCAGAGGAGAAAGTTTCTGAAGGATCCCAGAATGAGGAACCGGAAAAAACGGTGATCTATTATGTGACCGATGAGGTACAGCAGAGCCAGTACATTAATATGTTCCGTGAAGCGGGTAAAGATGCTGTACTGCTGAAGCATGTGATCGATTCACAGTTTATTTCCCATCTTGAACAGCAGGATCAGACGATCCAGTTCAAGAGAATTGATGCAGATCTGACAGAAGAGCTTCGTGAAGACGGAAAAGCGGATGAAGCAACAGTCAAGACACTTACTGAGGTGTTCCGTAAGAATCTTGGCAAGGATAAACTTGAAGTAAAAGTAGAGAAGCTGAAAAATGAGGGAACTGCAGCGATGATCACTCTTCCTGAGGAGAGCCGCCGTATGCAGGATATGATGAAAATGTACAATATGTACGGAATGGATTCGAATATGTTCGGTGGTCAGGAAGTACTTGTACTGAATGCAAATCATCCTCTTGTAAGATTTATAGCAGAAAATCAGGGATCAGAGTATGTTCCGGTGATCTGTGAACAGCTTTATGATCTTGCAATGATGAGCCATAAACAGCTTTCTCCTGAAGAAATGACAAAATTTGTAAAGAGAAGCAACGATATCCTTATGGTCCTTACAAAATAAAACGACATATAAAATGATCGAAAGGCTTTGCCCGTAATGGGGCGAAGCCTTTGCTTTTTTTATAACAATATGTGTATCTTTAACACAATTATAGGAAATTTAAATAAAATAATAGATATTAAATAAAAATAACCTGTAAAATATGACTAAAAATTTAAATTAGTATCTAATATGTATAAAATAAATTTTCAGAAGAAAGCGAAAAATATAGATAACTGTCGTATTATACATAAGGGAGTGCTTTTAAAAAGAGAAAAAAATGAAATGGAGGAACAAATGTATGAAAAAGGTGTATGGATTGATCAGAAGACTTGGTGCAAATTCGAAATACAAAGGATATTTTTTCGTTGCGGAAGCGGTAAAGATTTCCATGGGGTATCAGTATAAACCATTGCGGATCACAAAGGACATTTATCCATGCCTGGCGCGGAAGTACAGATCAACACCTACCAATATTGAGCATGATATCAGAACAATGGTAAATGTGTGTTGGGAAGGAAATAAAAAACTGCTGGATGAGATTGCAGGATATCCTCTGGAATACAAGCCTACCAACAGTGAATTTATTGATATGCTTGCGTATTACCTGAGGGAAATAGAAGAAGAGAATTGACTATAGCCTTTCAAAAAGAATCTGATTCCTGGACAGAAAGCTCAGGATCATATCATCCCAGAGCTGCTCTGGGCGTTTATCCATAGAGAATGTTTTAAGAGAGGTTCCGGTAGTACAAAGAAGGCTGTTATTTTTAAATTGAAGATTTAAGAATAGTCCGTCTATCTGTTCGGAGGAAATTCCGAAATCTGTATTTCTCATTGCAGCTTCAACTCCACTCCGACTTAAATGCAGCACGATCCTGAAGCTTAAGGGCGTACGCTTACCGCGGATCACAGACCAGCAGAAAGGTCTGATGTCCTTCCAGAGAGAATGTGTCCGGCCGTGCTCTGTGAGTCTGTTCATGCTGTCTGTATCAAAAAAATCTTTCTGAAGCCTGCCATCAATGGTAAAAGTATTAAAAGTAGTCACAGTCGCTTCGGACAGACAGAATTTGTCAAATACTTCTCCTATAAAAAGTTTGTTTGTGAAATCCCGGATATCTGTGATCTTTAATGCAAGCATGCCGCACTTCCTTTCTTTTATGTGATCGCGTGTAGACATTATATCTCAGATAAAGAAAAAAGGACAGACTTTTTAAAAAACTCTTTTCAAATATCTGTTTATGTGATACGATAGATGTGGTATTGAATACTACATATAATGGAAAAGAGGACGATATAATTGAGCTATAAGATTGCGATAGATAGCTGTGGGGAGCTTTTAGATGAATGGAAAAATGACGGCAGGATTGAATCCATACCACTGACGCTGACAGTGGGCGGTGAGAATATTATAGATGATGAGAATTTCGATCAGAAAGATTTTTTAAAGAAGGTTGCGGCTTGCCCGGAATGCCCCAAGTCTGCATGCCCTTCTCCGGAACGCTATATGAAGGCATATGAGTGTGATGCGGAACACATTTATGCGGTGACGCTATCGGCAGAATTGAGTGGTTCCTATAACAGTGCGATTCTTGGAAAAAACCTGTTCCTGGAAGAGCAGCCGGAGAAAAAGGTTCATGTATTTAATTCCAAATCTGCATCCGGTGGTCAGAGTCTGATTGCCATGAAGATCGTGGAGTGTGAAGAAAAGGGACTTTCTTTTGAAGAAGTAGTAAGTGAAGTAGAGAAATATATTGAAGAGATGAACACATTTTTTGTGTTGGAGAATCTGGAAACTCTGCGCAAGAACGGACGTTTGGGCAGAGTGAAAGCTCTGGTGGCCAGTGCACTGAAGATCAAGCCGGTTATGGGAGCTACTCCGGAAGGAACGATCTGTCAGCTGGATCAGGCCAGAGGCATGAATAAAGCAATCGTAAAAATGGTGGATCACATTGGAGAGAAGGGGATCAACATCCCGGAAAAGACAGTTGCCATCACTCATTGCAACTGTCCGGAAAGAGCGAAGATGCTGGAGGAGGCTATCCGTGAGAAACTGCACCCAGCAAAGATCGTAGTTATGGATACTGCCGGTGTCAGCAGTATGTATGCCAACGATGGTGGCGTTATCGTAGCAGTCTGATCAGAGAAAATCTCCAGTTCAGAAAATTATCACATTTCTTCAGGGAGTTGCCGCTTTTCTTTTGAAAACAAGTGTGCTATAATGAACGAAGTACTGAAGCGGCAAAGGAGAAAGACAATGAGCCAGAAGAAAGTTGACAAATATAAAAACAACAAATACTCGCGAAACAGTGCCCTGAAGAAGGAACGCGCAGAATTTGTACTTGAGATGGCGGCATGGATCCTCATCGCGGTTCTGCTTGTAGGCTGGATCGGATATTCCGCATATGCCAAGATCCAGGCGAAGGAAGCCAGTGTGAAGGTGGATACTGTGATGGATACTTCTGCATTGACAGATTATATTTCCGGATTATCTTCAGACAGTGCGGAATAGAAAACACATATGAAATGATGGGTTCCCGGGATGTGTTGAAGCATCCCGGGGATTTTTATATACAGGATAAATACAATGCAATAAAAAACGGGTCTGCCATAAAGCAGCCCCGTTTTGACTTATACGTTTTTTATGGTTATAGAATTATAACTTTGTAACGTTAGCAGCCTGCATTCCGCGAGCGCCCTCTGTTAAGTCGTAGGATACAGCCTGTCCTTCTTCAAGAGATTTGAAGCCTTCACCGTTGATAGCGGAGAAGTGTACGAATACATCCTGTCCGTCCTCACCTGTGATAAAACCATAACCTTTTTCTGCGTTGAACCATTTTACAGTTCCCTTGTTCATTTTGTGTTACCTCCATAAAAATAAAAAAAATTAAAATAGCCTTCTGATGATAATAAAAAATCACCAGATTTTACAGACTATATTCATGTAAATATAATCTCTAAAAACTAGTGATTTTACATTAAATATTTTGCCATGCTCTGATTATATAACCCGTGTTTTGAAATGTCAAGGAGAAAATTCCAACAATTCCGGGGTGTAAAAAGAGGCGAAATTGCTTTGTAAAAAAAATCTTTATAAATAGAGAGATTTCGTGTATGATATAGGAGAATACAAGCGGATTGAAGGATCTGCTTTGAAAATACAGGATGAGAGGAGAACAGAAATGGGGATTCTGATTCGAGGAGGCCGGATCGTGGATGCGGCTACAGATACGGATAAAACAGGCGATATTTATCTGGAAGACGGAATCATTGCGGAAATAGGCCAGAAGCTGAAAAAGAAAGACGGCGACCGTGTGATCGATGCGAAAGGAAAGCTGGTCATGCCGGGAATTATCGACCTTCATGTCCATTTTCGTGATCCGGGCCAGACACATAAGGAAGATATCAAGAGTGGTGCTGCTGCGGCAGCACGTGGTGGTGTGACAACTGTAGTTGCTATGCCAAATACAACTCCCACTATTGATAATCCGGACCGGGTAAACTATGTACATAACAAGGCGGCGCAGGTTTCCGGTATTCATGTACTTCAGGCAGGTGCAGCCACTATGGGAGAAAAAGGTACTGAACTTGCAGATATTGCCGGAATGGTGAAAGCAGGGATCCCGGCAGTATCCGAGGATGGAAAATCTGTGATGAATACAGCACTTTGTAAAGAAGCAATGAGGATCGCAGCAGAATGTGGCGTGCCGTTTTTTGACCATTGTGAAGATATCGATCTGCGTGGAGATGGATGCATGAATGAGGATGAGAACGCCAAAAGACTGGGGCTTCCCGGAATCTGCAATGCAGTGGAAGATACCATTACAGCCAGAGATATCATTCTGGCGCTGGAGACAGGAGTCCATCTTCATCTCTGCCACTGTTCCACTTATGGGGATGCCCAGATGATGAAGATCGTAAAAGAGAAAGGATACGACAATATCACAGCTGAAGTATGCCCGCACCATTTTATCCTTTCATCCGATGATATTAAAACAGATGACCCGAATTACAAGATGAATCCGCCGCTCCGTACACCGAAGGATGTGGAAGCACTGAAACAGGGCCTGAAGGACGGTACCATCGAGGTGATCAGCACGGACCATGCACCGCACAGTGCACAGGAAAAAACAGGTTCTATGAAGAATGCACCATTTGGGATCGTAGGTCTGGAAACAAGCCTTCCGCTCACCTATACAGAGCTGGTGGAAAAAGATGTGATCACACTGAAACAGATGGTTGAGAAGATGTGCCTGAACCCGGCGAAAATCCTCGGGCTTGACAGAGGAACTCTCCAGAAAGGCCATCCGGCAGATGTGATCATCGTGGATACGGAGCAGGAGTATGCTATCGATAAAAATAAATTTGTTTCCAAAGGACATAACACACCGTTTGATGGCTGGAAAGTAAAGGGAAAAGTGCTTTATACCATCTGTGACGGAAAAATTGTATTTAAAAACCAGGAGGAGAAAGAATCATGATTAACAAACTGATCAGCAATATCCGCAAAACAAATGCACCAATCGTTGTAGGACTGGATCCTATGCTGAATTATATTCCGGAGCATATCCAGAAGAAGGCTTTTGCAGAGTTTGGAGAGACTCTGGAGGGCGCTGCAGAAGCAATCTGGCAGTATAACAAAGGGATCGTGGATGCGACCTGTGATCTGATCCCGGCAGTGAAACCACAGATCGCCATGTATGAGCAGTTTGGTATCCCGGGACTGATCGCATACAAGAAAACGGTTGAGTATTGTAAAGCCAAAGATCTGGTTGTGATCGGTGATATCAAAAGAGGTGATATCGGTTCCACATCTGCAGCATATGCAGTTGGTCACCTGGGACAGGTTCAGGTAGGCTCAAAAAAATATGCAGGTTTTGATGAGGATTTTGCAACAGTCAATCCATACCTTGGTTCTGATGGTGTGAAACCCTTTATGGATGTATGCAAGGAAGAGAAAAAGGGTATCTTTGTTCTGGTCAAAACTTCTAATCCATCAAGTGGTGAGTTCCAGGATCGTGTCATCGACGGTCGCCCGCTCTATGAGCTGGTAGGTGAGAAGGTTGCACAGTGGGGCGATGAGCTTATGGGTGATGGATATAGTTATGTTGGTGCTGTTGTAGGTGCGACCTATCCGGAAATGGGAAAGGTATTAAGAAAGATCATGCCGAAGACATTTATCCTTGTTCCCGGATATGGTGCTCAGGGTGGAAAGGGCGCAGATCTTGTCCATTTCTTTAATGAGGACGGACTTGGTGCTATCGTAAACTCTTCCAGAGGAATCATCGCTGCATATAAGCAGGAGAAATATAAAGAGTTTGGCGCTGAAAATTACGCAGATGCTTCCAGAGCGGCAGTAAAAGATATGATCGCGGATATCAGCGGTGCGCTGGAGAACAGATAATACAGGAGGCATTTTATGAGTACATCAGAAAGTAAAAAAACAAAAAAGCCCTGTAAGATACTCAGCCAGGAATGTATTGGTACAGATATTTACAGTATGTGGCTGGATGCAGGTGAGATTGGAAAAAATGCAGTGCCGGGACAGTTTGTATCACTTTACAGCCGCAATGGCGGTAAGCTTCTGCCAAGACCCATCAGTCTCTGTGAGATCGATAAAGCAGAAGGAAAACTGAGACTGGTATATCGCGTTACAGGAAAAGGAACCGGTACGGAGGAATTTTCCAGACTTCATGCAGGGGTCCCCATTGAGACTATGGGACCTCTGGGAAATGGTTTTCCGCTGGATGCAGTAAAAGGCAAAAAAGTGTTTCTCATGGGTGGAGGAATCGGAATCCCGCCAATGTTGGAAACTGCTAAACAGCTGGACGCAGAAAAGATCATGGTTCTCGGATACAGAGATGAGCTGTTTTTAAATAAGGAATTTGAAGCTTATGGAGATGTCTATGTGGCAACAGAAGACGGCTCTGCAGGAACAAAGGGAAATGTTATGGATGCCATCCGTGAGAACGATCTTGAGGCAGATGCGATCTTTGCCTGCGGACCTGCCCCGATGCTCCGTGCCATCAAGGCATATGCCCTTGAAAAAGGAATTCCGTGCTGGATCTCCATGGAAGAGCGTATGGCCTGTGGCGTAGGCGCGTGTCTTGCCTGTGTGTGCAAATCCAAAGATGTGGATTCTCATTCTCATGTCCATAACAAGAGAGTATGTAAAGACGGACCTGTATTCCTGAGCACGGAGGTAGAGCTATGAGCAGAATGAATGTAAATCTTGCCGGCGTAGAACTTAAGAATCCGGTGATGACAGCGTCCGGAACATTTGGTTCCGGAGCGGAATACAGTGAATTTGTGGATCTGAACAGACTTGGCGCAGTTGTGACAAAAGGTGTGGCAAATGTACCGTGGCCGGGAAATCCTACACCGAGAGTGACAGAGACAGCATCCGGAATGCTCAATGCCATTGGTCTTCAGAATCCGGGGATTGATGTTTTCTGTGAAAGAGATATTCCGTTCCTTAAAAAATATGATACAAAGATCATCGTCAATGTCTGTGGAAAATCTGCAAAGGATTACTGTGAGGTTGTAGAACGCCTTGGAAATGAGCCTGTGGATATGCTGGAGATTAATGTTTCCTGCCCGAATGTCAAGGAAGGCGGAATTGCCTTCGGTCAGAATCCGAAAGCTCTTGAAGAGATCACAAAAGAAGTAAAGAAATATGCAAAACAGCCGGTGATCATGAAGCTGAGCCCAAATGTAACCGATATTACCGAGATGGCGAAAGCAGCAGAAGCTGGCGGCGCAGATGTTCTTTCTCTTATCAATACCCTGACAGGAATGAAGATCGATATCAACAGACGTACATTTGCACTGGCAAATAAAACTGGTGGAATGTCCGGTCCTGCAGTAAAACCGGTAGCTGTCCGTATGGTATATCAGGTGGCAAATGCAGTATCCCTTCCTATCATCGGTATGGGAGGAATCGCAACTGCTGAGGATGCCCTGGAATTTATTATGGCAGGTGCTACTGCAGTGTCTGTGGGAACTGCAAACTTTTTTAACCCTTATGCTACTGTGGAGATCGCAGATGGTATTCAGGCATTTCTTGAAAAACAGAAAGTGGAAGACATCAATGAGCTGATCGGAGTAGTGAAATAACGGAGGATTGCCGTATTTGCAATTCTGTTGTTCATATGTTAGAATTAACAGGATAAATAAAGGGATTTTACACTGGGATTGCAGCAGAGTGTGGATCCTGGGTTTGTCGTATATATGAAAAACATGGAGGATTAGATAAATGGAACAGTATAAGCAGGAATTTATTGAATTTATGATTGACTGTAATGTCCTGAAATTTGGAGATTTTACTACGAAATCAGGAAGAAAGACACCATTTTTTGTAAATACAGGATTTTACCGTACCGGTGCGCAGCTTCGCAAGCTGGGACAGTATTATGCAAAAGCGATAGAAAGCAAATTCGGACTGGATTTTGATGTGTTGTTTGGACCGGCATACAAAGGAATTCCGCTTTCTGTAGCAGCAACTATGGAGATCAGTGAAATGTACGGAAAGGATATCCGTTACTGTTCCAACCGTAAGGAAGTGAAAGACCACGGAGATAAAGGAATTCTTCTTGGCAGCCCGATCCAGGATGGGGATAAGGTAGTGATCATTGAGGATGTTACGACTGCAGGAACATCCATTAAAGAAACACTTCCGATCATCAAAGCGCAGGGAGATGTAAATCCGATAGGTCTTGTGGTTTCTGTTGACCGTATGGAACGCGGCCAGGGAACAAAGAGTGCGCTCAAAGAGATCGAGGAAACCTACGGCCTTCAGACTACAGCTATTGTAACTATGGCGGAGGTTGTTGAGCATCTCTACAACAAAGAATACAAAGGCCGTGTTGTGATCGATGATAAGCTGAAAGCTGCCATTGATGCATATTATGACCAGTACGGCGCAGAATAATATTGTTATAAAAGGTCATAAAAGAGCGGCGGATTCCGAAGGTCCGCTTTTACTGGGAGGACGCAGCCTTATGAATGAAAAAATTTATAAAACTATGGCGAGCAGCGGGGCGGGAAGCCTTGCACTCGGTATTGTCGTTCTGGTGACGGGACTTGTCACAGGAATTCTGATGATCGTGAACGGTGCGAGACTGCTCAGAAGAAAATCAGAGATATTAATCTAATATGATCTGAAAAGCCGCACGTTGTTCCGTGTGGCTTTTCGGACTATTTAAGCAGGGGAGAATATTGGAAAAAGGGACAAAACGCAGAGTAAAAAAACTCGGGACAGCTTTTTTTGTATTGTATGTTCTTGTTCTTGTGTATCTTCTGTTCTTTTCCGAAGGATACGGAAGAGTGGCGGATGCAGAAAGAGAATACCGTTACAATCTTGTTCCGTTTGTGGAGATCAGGCGTTTCTGGACTTATCGAAAAATAGTGGGTACATTTGCGCTTTTCACAAATGTTTTTGGAAATGTGCTGGGATTTGTGCCATACGGATTTATTCTTCCGGTAATAACCGGAAAAATGCGAAATGGCTTTTTTATCATATTATCCGGCTTTGTTATCAGCCTGACGATAGAAGTGATCCAGCTGCTTACAAAAGTTGGCTGCTTTGATGTGGATGATATGATATTGAATACTCTGGGCGCAGCGCTTGGATATGGGATTTATGCAGTCTGCGACAGGATTAGGAGAAAAATTAATGGCAAGAAGATATAGATATGCATTTGCAAAAAAAAGAGAAGCTTCCAAGGGAAAATGGTCTGTAGGACTTGCGGCGGCTTCCCTCGTGCTGTTTATCGCGGCAGTTGTGCTTGCACTCTTTTTTGATGGAAAGCTCGGGGGCCTGATCGGCGGAACCGGGCTTTTTGCCATGCTGCTTTCTGCATATGGCTTTACACTGGGGCTTTCCAGCTTTTCGGAAGAAAACCGGAAACACAGGACGAGCATGGTCGGGTCTATTTTGAACGGAGTGATCCTGGTTATCTGGCTGGGACTTTTTTTATCGGGGGTATAACAGATGGATAAAAAAGAACGCTTAAAAAAACAGCTGGACTTTATTATGGAGATAGATAAAGTCAAGAATATTTTCCGACAGACATATCTTGCAGACGGAAAGCGGAAAGAGAATGATGCGGAGCATTCCTGGCATCTGGCGTTGATGGCGGTGCTTTTAAAGGAATATTCCAATGAGGAAGTGGATCTTTCGAAGGTGATTCCTATGGTACTGGCGCATGATCTGGTAGAGATCGATGCAGGTGATACCTATGCATATGATGAAAAAGGAGCGACAACCAAGGAATACAGGGAGAAGCAGGCAGCAGAACGGATCTATGGACTATTGCCGGAAGATCAGGGACAGTGGTTAAAAGCATTATGGGAGGAGTTTGAGGCTTACGAAACCCCGGAGGCGAAATTTGCCCATGTGCTAGATAATTGTCAGCCATTGTTTCTAAATGATGCTTCCAACGGAAAAAGCTGGGAAGAGCATCAGGTGAAGAAAAGTCAGATTTATAAGAGAAACCGGAAAACAGGAGAGGGTTCTGAAGTGATCTGGGAATATATGAAAGAACTCGTTGACAAACACATTGCCCTGGGGCATGTGATCGATGATGAAAAAGATGGGAGATGAAGTCTTGGAAGAATGCATGAAAGAACGTTATGGACTTGCGAAGGAACGGATCCGTGAGATCATAACAGAAGAAACCGTAAAAAAACCGTTTGGAGATTTTTTCAGAAACAGGGCAAAGTTTCTTTCCATGGCAGCAGATGTGATGGATGAGAGCGCAGCAGAGCTTACGATGGAGGCGTTGAAAGAGAGAAATCATTGCTTTTATCAGGATATCCTCCCGGAAAATTATGAAAGCAGCTATGGAAATCCGGCGTATGCAGTACAGCAGATGGGAGAATATGGAAAAGCCTTCAGTTTTCTGTATGCAGAGATCGCAGGAACTGTAGCTTATGCTCATGAGAAAAGGCTGTGGGATATGACTGTATCCATGGAACTGTTTCTGGAAGTATATTCTGCATTTTGTGAGGAAGAACTTCCAGAGGCGGCAACAGTGGAGGGGATTCTCCGTTCCTATGTAAATGATTACTGCCAGGATATGATGGAGCAGAGGATACGGGAAGGTGTAGATCCGGAGCTTGACTTTGCAGCAGATATCATCATGAATTCGGATCTTTCGGATCTGAGATATCTGTATCGCTATGGCGAGTTTGTTTCAGAGAATGAAACAGGAGTTGCAGAGTTTCTGAACTCCCTTTCTCAGGAAGAGATTGATAAGATGGCTTCTACCTATACAGAAGGCTATCGGATCGGATTTATCACCGGACGGAAGGATATCACAAAAAAGAAAACAGTAAATATCCGATATAGTCTTGGTTTTGAACGGATGGTAAAAGCAGCGATCCTCCAGTTTGAAAAAATGGGTCTGAAGCCGGTGATCTATCGCCATGCAACGCATGTGGTAAATAAGAGAGGCGCCGTGAGAGTAGGCTATACAGGCGGCGTTGCCAATCCGCAGTACGATTACGATCATCGTCAGGACAGTGCATTGTTCCTGGATGGGGATTTTGTTCAGCGAAAACTTCGTGCTATGCAGACCTCCTATGAGAAGTACAGAGAACTGGCAGAAGTACATGGCGGTCCGGCCTGCATTGATACATTTGGAGAAAATCCTTTCTCTCCGATAAGTAAACCGGAAGCTTATGCATTAAGCGAGACACAGCAGAAGCTTCAGACAGAACTTGACAATGAATCCGGACAGATCGTAAACCGATACATCAAAGGTGATGAGAGAAGTTTTACGATCATTGCATATCCGGTTCCTGAGATTGGTGGAAATTATGAGGAAATTTTCCGTGAGATCGTAAAGATCAATACATTGGATTACCATCTCTATCAGGAAATCCAGCAGACGATCATCAATACCCTGGATACCTGTGAGTGGGTGGAAGTCAAAGGACGTGGAGACAATGAGACGGATCTTCTGATCCATCTTCATGAACTGACAGATCCGAAGAAACAGACGAATTTTGAGAACTGTGTGGCAGATGTGAACATTCCGGTGGGCGAAGTCTTTACATCTCCGCAGCTGGCAGGCACAGGCGGAATCCTTCATGTGAAAAAAGTATATCTGAACGGTCTTCAGTTCCGGGATCTGAAGCTGGTATTTGACTGCGGCCAGGTTATTGATTACACCTGCTCGAATTTTAAAACCGAAGAAGAGAACCGGAAATATATTGAAGATAATATCCTCCACCACCATCCGAAGATCCCCATGGGAGAGTTTGCCATCGGTACAAATACCACAGCTTATGTGGCGGCGCTGAAATACGGAATTGCGGATAAGCTTCCGATCCTGATCGCAGAAAAAATGGGACCGCATTTTGCTGTGGGCGATACCTGTTACAGCTGGGCAGAGGATACACCGGTATATAATCCGGATGGAAAAGAAATCATCGCCAGGGATAATGAGATTTCCGAGATGCGAAAGGATGACGTAAGCCTTGCTTATTATGGCTGTCATACAGATATTACGATACCTTATGATGAGCTTGGAAGTATCCGGGTGATCGATGATGAGGGAGAAATGCTTTCCATTATCGAAAACGGAAGGTTTGTTCTTCCGGGAACAGAGGAATTAAACCGTCCTTTTGAGAATCTTCCATTAAATAATAATATAAGTTAATTAGTAAATTTACAGTTTTTCCGATCGTATTGACAGAAAGTGAGAATATACGTAGAATAACCATAACAATAGTCAAAGGACACAGGCTAATATTCAGTTAGTGTACCATGAAAGGAGAACACAATGGCAAAAGTAGGAATTGTAATGGGTAGTGATTCAGATATGCCGGTTATGAGCAAAGCAGCAGATATCCTGGAGAAACTGGGGATTGATTATGAAATGAAGATCATTTCCGCACACAGAGAACCGGATGTATTTTTCGAGTATGCAAAGACAGCAGAAGAAAAAGGCTTCAAAGTTATCATCGCAGGCGCAGGAATGGCAGCTCATCTTCCGGGAATGTGTGCGGCAATCTTTCCGATGCCGGTGATCGGTATTCCGATGCATACAACATCTCTGGGAGGAAGAGATTCCCTTTACTCAATCGTACAGATGCCAAGCGGTATCCCGGTTGCCACAGTAGCAATCAATGGTGGCGCCAATGCGGGACTTCTTGCTGCCAAGATCCTTGCAACTTCCGACGCAGAGCTTCTTTCCAGACTGAAAGCCTACAGTCAGGATCTGAAGGAGCAGGTTGAGAAGAAAGACGCAAGGCTTCAGGAAGTTGGATATAAAAATTACTAAATAAATCTTTTACCATAAAAATAAAAAGGTGTTGTCATAAGGAGGACATTATGGATTACAAGACTTCAGGCGTAGATATTGAGGCAGGATACAAATCAGTAGAGCTGATGAAAAAGCACATTGCCAAGACAATGAGACCGGAGGTACTTGGAGGAATCGGTGGATTCTCAGGTGCATTTTCCATGGAGAAATTCAAAGATATGGAAGAGCCTACTCTGGTTTCCGGAACAGACGGATGTGGAACCAAGGTTAAGGTAGCCATGGTTATGGACAAGCATGATACCATCGGAATCGATGCTGTAGCCATGTGTGTAAATGATATTGCATGTGCAGGCGGCGAGCCATTGTTTTTCCTGGACTACATTGCCTGCGGCAAAAATTATCCGGAAAAGATCGCAGAGATCGTAAAAGGTGTTGCAGAGGGCTGTGTACAGTCTGAGGCAGCTCTGATCGGTGGTGAGACAGCAGAGCATCCTGGACTTATGCCGGAAGATGAGTACGACCTTGCCGGATTTGCAGTAGGAGTCGTTGACAAAAAAGATCTTCTTACAGGAGAGGCCCTGAAACCAGGAGATGTCCTGATCGGTATGGCTTCCACAGGAGTTCACAGCAATGGATTTTCTCTTGTACGTAAAGTATTTGACATGACAAAAGAGTCTCTGGATACTTATTATGAAGAGCTTGGAACAACTCTGGGAGAGGCACTGATCGCACCGACCAGAATCTATGTAAAAGCGCTGAAGAGCATCCGAGAGTCTGGCGTGAAGATCCATGCATGCAGCCATATCACAGGTGGTGGATTCTATGAGAATATCCCGCGTATGCTGAAAGAGGGAACCAGAGCTGTTGTCAAAAAAGACAGCTATCCGGTACTTCCGATCTTCAAGCTCCTTGCTGAAAAAGGAAATATTGATGAGCATATGATGTACAATACATATAATATGGGTCTTGGAATGATCCTGGCAGTAGATCCTGCAGATGTTGACAAAACAATGGAAGCTATCCGCAAAACCGGCGATAAGCCATATGTGGTAGGATCCATTGAAGAGGGAGAAAAGGGAGTGACCTTATGTTAAAGATCGGTGTTCTTGTTTCCGGTGGGGGAACGAATCTTCAGGCGATCCTGGATGCTATTGATGCAGGAGAGATCACAAATGCAAAAGTGGATATTGTGATCAGTAATAATGCCTCCGCTTATGCTCTGGAAAGAGCCAGAAAGCATGATATAGAGGCGGTATGCATCGCACCGAAAGACTATCCGGACCGAGAAGCTTTCCATAAAGCATTACTGGCGAAGCTTCAGGAAAAAGAGGTAGATCTGATTGTTCTTGCAGGATACTTGGTTGCGATCCCTCCGATGATGGTGGAAGCATATCCCAACAAAATCATCAATATCCATCCATCCCTGATCCCGTCTTTCTGTGGAAAAGGTTTTTATGGACTTAAGGTTCATGATGCAGTTCTCGCAAGAGGAGTGAAAGTAACAGGCGCTACGGTTCATTTCGTAGATGCCGGAACGGATACAGGTCCGATCATTCTTCAGAAAGCAGTAAAGGTAAAAGACGGAGATACATCCAAGGAGCTTCAGAGACGTGTAATGGAAAAAGCAGAGTGGAAGATCCTTCCGGAAGCAATCAATCTTATCGCCAATGACAAGATCACAGTGACAGATGGAATTGTTTCTTTAAAGTAATCAGCAGACAGATGAAACAAAGGAGTAAACAGATGAAAGTATTAATCGTAGGAAGCGGCGGAAGAGAACATGCAATTGCATGGAGTGTTGCAAAAAGCCCGAAAGTTGACAAGATCTACTGTGCACCTGGAAATGCAGGAATCGCAGAGTATGCGGAATGTGCAGATATCGGAGCAATGGAATTTGAAAAACTGGCAGCCTTTGCCAAAGAAAAAGAGATCGATCTTACTATCGTGGGAATGGATGATCCTCTTGTGGGCGGAATCGTAGATGTATTTGAGGCAGAGGGACTGCGTGTGTTCGGACCGCGCAAAAATGCAGCTATTCTGGAAGGCTCCAAGGCTTTTTCCAAGGATCTTATGAAAAAATACGACATTCCTACAGCTGCTTATGAGAATTTTGATGATCCGGAAAAAGCTTTGGAATATTTAAGGACCGAGGCAAAATTCCCGATCGTTTTGAAGGCAGATGGCCTTGCTCTTGGAAAAGGTGTTCTGATCTGCCAGGATCTTGCAGAGGCAGAAGCTGGCGTAAAAGAGATCATGGAAGACAAAAAATTCGGAAATGCCGGAAATACCATGGTAATTGAAGAATTTATGACTGGCCGTGAGGTTTCCGTACTTTCTTTTGTAGATGGAAAGACGATCCGTACCATGACATCCGCGCAGGATCACAAGCGTGCGAAGGATGGGGATCAGGGACTGAATACAGGCGGAATGGGAACATTTTCTCCAAGTCCGTTCTATACTCCGGAAGTAGATGAATTCTGTAAGAAATATGTTTATCAGAAAACAGTAGATGCCATGGCAGCAGAGGGACGTCCGTTTAAGGGAATCATTTTCTTCGGACTGATGCTTACTGCAGATGGCCCGAAGGTTCTGGAATATAATGCAAGATTTGGGGATCCGGAGGCACAGGTTGTTCTTCCGCGTATGGAGAATGATATCATTGAAGTAATGGAAGCCTGTGTAGACGGCAAACTTGATCAGATCGATCTGAAATTTGAGGACAATGCAGCAGTTTGTGTTGTTCTTGCAAGTGATGGATATCCGGTAAAATACGAAAAAGGTATCCCGATCCATGGATTTGAGAATTTTAAGGACAAAGACGGATACTACTGTTTCCATGCGGGAACCAAATTTAAAGATGGAGAGATCGTTACAAACGGTGGGCGTGTTCTTGGCATCACTGCCAAAGGAGAGACATTAAAAGAAGCCAGAAAGAATGCATATGCTGCTACAGAGTGGATCAGCTTTGCAAATAAGTATATGCGTCACGATATCGGAAAAGCTATCGACGAGGCTTAAGTTGGTCATTTTTCACAGGCACAGCTTGACGAAAACAGGGATTTCATTGTACAATAGTAACAACTATGAAACACAGTGAGTAGTTACGAACATGAAAAGCTGGATGCTGACAGGGCACAACAGGAACCAACCATTTTCCTTGATGAGGTGTCGCATCCAAGTGATGAGGCAGAGAGGACAGAAAAATGGGAATCAGTGTAGAAGAAGCAATCCATGAGCTCAGAAACAGGGAGGAAGTATTTGTTGCATATTCACAGGCAACCAGACTTCCATATGTGACCTGTGATGAAGAAACATTTAATGACCAGGCAAGGATTTTTGCCACAGAAGAAGAGATCAAAGAATATGGTAAACAGCTCCTTGAGGATAAGATCCTTCTTATGGGCATGAAATATGAGAAAAAAGACTATCCAAGACTGTATGGTACGCTGTACGCGATCGGAGTGAACAGTGTGATCTGGATCGATGGAGAAGAGAAGATCGAGATTGAGATCGGAAAGATCGCAAACCAGAGAGATATGAGTAAGATCGAGCCGTCAAAGAGACCGCTTCTGAATCCGTCACTTGAACTTTCCGGAATCTATTTTATGCAGGAATTGCGTCGTCCGGTAAAACAGGAAGAGCACAAGAATATCCGTGAGCTGGAAGAAGAGCTGATAGCCAATCTGCGTAAGGCAGAATTCCTGATCGCGATCAATGCAGAGCAGGAAGAAGATGGAAAACTCCATATTCCGTATCTGAAAAATAAAGAGGATAAGATCATGCAGCCTGTGTTTACAGATGTTATGGAATTTGAGAAATTTGGAAGAGGCAAGAATCTCCGTGTTGCGAAAGTGACTATAGACAAACTTCCGAGCCTGATGATTCCGCAGGCAAACGCTTATGTGGTAAATCCAATGGGATTTAATCTGGTTCTTAACAAAGAACAGATAGAGAAGATTGCAGGGATCAGTAAATAAAAACAAAAATCACAGCAGGCTGCCAGGATGAAACTGTGCAGCCTTTTGCTGTTGTAGAGGAGAGATTACCCTATGGTGATAGAAATCGATTTTAACAGTGATGAGGCAATCTATATGCAGATCACCAATCAGATCATAATGGGGATCGCTACATCAAGGCTTCATGAAGGGGATACTCTGCCTTCTGTACGGCAGCTTGCAAGCATTGCAGGAATCAATATGCATACTGTGAATAAGGCATATGCGCTGCTTCGTCAGGAAGGCTTTGTGACTATTGACAGGCGAAAGGGAGCGGTGATCTCCATAGATGCAGATAAGGTCAGAGCACTGGAAGAAATGAAACAGAATCTGACAGTAGCAATGGCATGGGGATGCTGTAAAAATGTAACAAGAGAAGAAGTCCATCAGCTGGTGGACGAGATTTTTGACGAGTATGACACAGACAGATAGGAGGAGACATCATGCAGGAACGATATACAAAACAGGCAGAGAATGTTCTTGCTCTGGCAAAAGAGGCAGCCAGCTCCTGCGGACATAGTTATATCGGCACGGAGCATCTGCTGGTCGGGCTTGTAGAAGAAAAGGAGGGCACAGCAGGAAGAGTTCTGGAGGAGTTTGGGATCCAGGCTGATAAAGCGATGGCTCTGATCGATAAACTGATCGCACCGCCGGGAAATACGGCTGTTTCACAGAAACCGGGATTCAGTCCAAGAACCAGAAGAGTTCTTGAGGGTGCATATGCAGAAGCAGAATCCATGCGTTTTGAGGAAGTCGGGACAGAACATATTCTGCTGGCAATGTTGAAAGAAACAGACTGTGTGGGTACCAGACTGCTGTACACAATGGGTGCCAATATCCAGAAGCTTTATGCGGCAGTGCTGACAGCTATGGGAATGGACAGCGATGCCATTGCGGAAGAATTCCAGGCTGTAAAAGCTTCAAAGGGAAGAAACAGCAGTGTAACACCAACTCTGGATCAGTATAGCCGAGATCTGACGGCCATGGCAGAAGAAGGTAAGCTGGATCCTGTAGTGGGAAGGGATAAAGAGATTGCCAGACTGATCCAGATCCTGAGCAGAAGAACAAAGAACAATCCCTGCCTGACTGGAGAACCGGGAGTAGGAAAAACGGCTATTGTAGAGGGACTTGCACAGCGGATCGTCACAGGAATGGTACCGGATACTGTGAAGGATAAGCGGGTTGTAGTTCTGGATCTTTCCGGAATGGTCGCAGGAAGTAAATATCGCGGTGAGTTTGAAGAACGTATCCGAAATGTGATCGATGAGGTAAGCGAACAGCAGGGAATATTGCTCTTTATTGATGAGATCCATACGATCATCGGAGCCGGTGGAGCGGAAGGTGCACTGGATGCTTCCAATATCCTGAAACCGTCTCTTTCCCGTGGAGAGATCCAGCTGATCGGAGCAACGACACTGGAAGAATATCGGAAATACATTGAAAAGGATGCAGCGCTTGAACGGCGTTTTCAGCCTATCATCGTGGAAGAGCCTACAGAAGAGGAGGCTGTTGAAATCCTGAAGGGGCTGCGCCCATATTATGAAAAACATCATGGTGTAGAGATTCTGGATGAGGCCCTTGAGGCGGCTGTAAAAATGTCCGTTCGTTATATCAATGACCGGTTTCTTCCGGATAAAGCCATTGACATTATTGATGAGGCAGCGTCGAAAGTACAACTGGCGGGATATCGTCCGTCTCCGAAAGCAGAAGCACTGGAAAGAGAGATCCACGATATTCTGAAACAAAAAGAACAGGCAGTCATAAATGCAGATCTTGAAGGTGCAAAAACAGCACAGGCAAAGCAGAATGAGGCGGAAGCAGAATTGGAAAAGATCCGAAGAAAGGCGGAGCGGAAAAATAGGAAAAATCCACTTACAGTTGATGAAGAGGCAGTTGCCGGTATTGTGTCTGACTGGACAAAAATACCTGTACAGCGTCTGACAGAGGGGGAATCCCGTAAGCTTGCAAATTTGGAAAAGGTTCTGAAAAAACGTGTGATCGGACAGGATGAGGCAGTTTCTGCAGTTGCCCGTGCGGTAAAAAGGGGAAGAGTAGGATTAAAGGATCCGGCAAGGCCTATAGGTTCTTTCTTATTCCTGGGACCTACCGGAGTGGGAAAAACGGAGCTTTCCAAAGCGCTGGCGGAAGCTGTATTTGGAAGTGAGCAGGCAATGATCCGTGTAGATATGTCCGAATATATGGAAAAACATAGTGTTTCTAAAATGATCGGATCGCCGCCCGGATATGTAGGCTATGAAGAAGGTGGACAGCTCAGCGAAAAAGTGCGCAGAAATCCATACAGTGTCATTCTTTTTGACGAGATTGAAAAGGCTCATCCGGATGTGTTTAATATTCTTCTGCAGGTACTTGATGATGGTCATATTACAGATGCTCAAGGCAGAAAAGTGGATTTTAAGCAGACGATCATTATCATGACTTCCAACGCAGGTGCGCAGATGATCATGGAACCGAAACATCTTGGATTTATGTCCGGAGATACGGAAAAGCGTGATTATGAACGTATGAAGTCCGGAGTGATGGAAGAAGTGCGGCGGATGTTTAAACCGGAATTTCTGAACCGGATCGATGAGATCATGGTATTCCATTCTCTGAATAAAGAAAATATCAGGAAGATCGTTACTATTCTTTTGAAAAACCTGGAAAAACGCTGTCAGGAACAGCTGGATATCATACTGAAAGTTACCGGAGCAGCTAAAGATCTTATCGCAGATGCAGGCTTTGACAGTAAATACGGTGCAAGACCGCTGCGTCGTGCGATCCAGACAAAGATTGAGGATGAGATGGCAACAGAAATCCTTGAAGGTCGGATCAAAGCCGGTGATACCGTACAGGTGAAGGTCAAAGACAAGAAAATCTACTTTGAAGTAAAAGATGCGGAGAAAGCGTAAGAATTTTATTACTTTCTATAGCCAAAAAAACAGAAATAAGTTATAATTAACAAAATTAAAACTATACAACGAAAGATTTCAGGAGGACATAAGATCATGGCAGTGGTACAGGAATTGATCCGCACAGAAGATAATGGGACTATCAGTTTTGGAGATTATGAATTAAATCAGAAATCCAAATTGTCGGATTATCAGTATCAGGGAGATATGTATAAAGTAAAAACATATAAGGAGATCACCAAACTTGAGCGTAATGGAATGTTCGTATATGAGTCTGTTCCGGGAACCAGTGTGTTCCATCTTCAGCAGGATGGAACAGCAATGAGTTTTGAGGTTCAGGGCTTTGAGGATTCTCAGATTACTGTTGAACTGGAAGCTGAGACAGAGTATCAGGTATTTATTGACGATGTAAGTACAGGTACAATGACCACAAACCTGGGCGGCAAGCTTTCTTTCAGTGTTGAACTGGATGCGAACACCAAAGCAGAAGTTAAAATTGTAAAATGCTAAAAAATAAAAAAACGGTTTATTTCTGTCAGGAATGCGGGTATGAATCAGCCAAGTGGATGGGGCAGTGCCCGGCATGCAAGGCATGGAATACTTTTGTGGAGGAAACGGTTTCTTCCAAAAAATCTTCCTCAGGGAGTATTAAAACTACACAAAAGAAAACGGAGCCTGTAGTTCTGAAAGATATCAGTCTTTCTTCAGATGAACGTCAGAGCTGTGGAATCGGTGAACTTGACAGGGTGCTGGGAGGCGGAATCGTCCCCGGCTCCCTTGTTTTGGTAGGTGGAGATCCTGGTATTGGCAAGTCTACATTGTTGTTGCAGGTGTGCAGAAATTTATCTTCACAGGGGATTTCTGTTTTGTATATTTCTGGTGAGGAGTCTCTCAGACAGATCAAGCTCCGGGCAGATCGGCTTGGAACGTTTAATGATAAACTGAAACTGCTCTGTGAGACGAATCTTGAAAATATCCGGGAGATCATTGAGCGGACGAAACCAGATGTAGCTGTTGTGGATTCTATCCAGACGATGTTTCATGAAGATATTTCGTCTGCGCCGGGAAGTGTTTCTCAGGTGAGGGAATCTACCAATGTACTGATGCAGATCGCTAAGGGTATGGGAGTGTCCATTTTTATCGTGGGTCATGTGACCAAGGAGGGAAATGTGGCAGGTCCTCGTGTACTGGAACATATGGTAGATACTGTGCTTTACTTTGAGGGAGACAGGCATGCTTCTTACCGGATCCTGCGTGCGGTGAAAAATCGTTTTGGTTCTACCAATGAAATTGGTGTTTTTGAGATGCAGAATTCCGGACTTGAAGAAGTGAAGAATCCTTCTGAGTTCCTTTTGAATGGAAGACCGGAGAATGCTTCGGGGTCTGTTGTTGCATGTTCTATGGAGGGGACGAGACCGATTTTGGTGGAGATCCAGGCTCTGGTGTGTCAGAGTAATTTTGGAATTCCGAGAAGAACAGCAGTTGGTACGGATTTTAATCGTGTGAATCTTTTGATGGCGGTTCTGGAGAAGAAGGCGGGAGTTCATCTTGCTGCTTCGGATGCTTATGTGAATATTGCGGGTGGCATGAAGATGACAGAGCCGGCGATCGATCTGGGTATTTGTCTTGCTATTATTTCCAGTGCGAAGGAGATCGTGATCCCGGATTCTGTGATGGCGTTTGGTGAAATTGGTCTGAGTGGCGAGGTTCGTGCAGTGAGTATGGCCGGACAGCGTGTGCAGGAAGCGAAAAAGCTTGGGTTTGAGACGGTGATACTTCCTGAGGTGAACCGGACGGCTACAGAGAGTATTAAAGGAATTAAATTGGTTTATGTGGCTGGGATCCGGGATGCGATTTCTTTTATCAGAGGGTTGTGAGTTTCCGGCAGGTTATTTTGAATAGGATCATGTGGTCAGCCGCTGTATGGTTTGTACGGCGGCTGTGTTTGGGTTAATAGATAAAAAAACATAGATGATAGTAAGGGAAAGGCTGGTGTTGGTTATGGGTATTGGTAATATTGGAAATATTGGAAATATGATGAAGGTTATGAATGCATGGAATACATTTAAACAGAATCATCCGAAGTTTCCGGCATTTTGTAGTGCGATTTCCCGGCGTGGGATTCGTGAGGGGAGCATTCTTGAGGTGACGTATATTAGCCCTGAGGGTGAGAAGCTGACTACGAATATTAAAGTGCAGGCCAGCGATCTTGAGTTGCTGAGAGAACTTTCTGGTGGTAATTGAGTTGAGCAGATAGCGAATGTTGATTATATATTGTATAGGTCTGTTTGACGGGTGTTTTGGTTCCGGTGTCTGGCAGTGTTGGAACTGCCGGGTGCCGTTTTTTTTGTTGGGATGGAGAGGGACGCCAGAGGAAGGTGGCATCGCTCCGGGGAGTGGATGCAGGCGGGGGGGTTTTTGCGGTTTTGTGGGGTGGATGGAGAGGGACGCCAGAGAAAGGTGGCATCGGTCCGGGGGTGGATGCAGGCGGGGATGTTTTTGAGATTTTGAGAGGTGGATGTGGTTGAGGGACGCCAGAGGGAGGTGGCATCGCTCCGGGCAGGGACTCCGTCGGGGGATACTACTAGGGCTCCGTGAGACGGCTAAAAGCATTGCGGCAGGGCCAGAACTCGCCTGCGGCTCAGACAGCAGACCCTGCCGCAATAACGCCGTCTCCCGCAGCCCAAGTAGTAATCACCCCTCCTCCGCAGCAGCCCGGCCCGATGCCACCTTCCTCTGGCTGACTCTTCCAACCGACAGGAAAAAACATGCGGGGGATGGAAGCAGACTGGGCGTCCTGTCCTGAAATGTCAGACTGGTACAGAATATTCCTATAAGTATCGAAGAATACAGAAACGGGATCGTCACAGCGTATCACCATAAATATCGAAGAATACAGGAACTAGATCGGCCCAGTGTATCACCATAAATATCGAAGAATACAGAAACCAGATCGGCACAACGTTCCACATCCAATACCGAAGCATACAGACAAAAGTCAACAACGCAGTACATACAACAACGCAGAACTCCTTCCGTGCCCAAGAGGGTGGGGGTGCAGGGGGAGGGCCTTCGGGCCAATGCCATTTAGTTAGAACATAGTATTCCAAAAGATTGCAATGTATGGTAAAAA